>Ga0209455_1000157_pt1 | contig 119719 bp, 108 predicted proteins | sample AraplaCol_mCL_r2_FD_184275 | JGI IMG/M metagenome (GOLD analysis project Ga0209455, IMG submission 184275) | Arabidopsis root microbial communities from North Carolina, USA - plate scrape CL_Col_mCL_r2 (SPAdes) (version 2) | ecosystem: Host-associated > Plants > Roots > Endosphere | place...
CCTTCATGGCCTGGGCGAGCTGGAACTCGCCGTAGAAGTCGCACTCGTTGCCGAGGCGGTACTTCAGCTCGCCGATGCCGTAGCACTGGCGCGACTTGCCGGACTCGCTGGTGGCCGCGGGGCCGCCACGCATGTAGCCGGTCCAGTCCACGGCGTGCGCGGCGGAGGCGGCGAAGAGGGCCAGCGTGGCGGCGGCCAGTCGGGTGGCTCGATACGGCATCGGGTATGTCATGGATGTCTCCTGTGTTTGTCGTCGGTGGGCGGGCCGCGGGCGCATGGATGGCTGCGGCCTGCCGCGAGGGTAGGAAACCGCGGCGCCGCGCGCTGCTACTCGACGGCCCGATGTCGATACCTTGTTGCAGGCTCGCGCCTGGGTTTTCCCCGCCGGCCGCCGCGTGAATGACCGCACGAAACCCTGCTGGCTTCGATACTTTCATGCCGAAAGAAGATCTCGCTGCATCGCAGCAACCGAGATGCGTATCGACGGACTACAGGAAAACCCGCAAACTTTCGTGCATGAAAGTATCGGCATTCGTGACCGCAGTACCACGCGGGGTCCGGCGGAATGCCGACACTGGCGACCTGCTGCTCTTCGCGGCTCATCACGAAAATACAGGAGACATATGACGCGCAAACCTCTCCCGGCCCTGGGCCTGACCCTCGCCGTGTCTCTGGTCGCCGCCGCGCCGCTGGCGGCCCACGCGACCGACATCGTCGTGGCCACCGTCAACAACGGGCACATGATCGAGATGCAGAAGCTCACGCATTTCTTCGAGCAGGCCAACCCCGACATCCACGTGAAATGGGTGACGCTGGAGGAGGGCGTGCTGCGACAGCGCGCCACCACCGACATCGCCACGCAGGGCGGCCAGTTCGACGTGATGACCATCGGCATGCTCGAGACCCCGATCTGGGGCAAGAAGGGCTGGCTGCAGGAGATCAAGCCGGACGCCAACTACGACATCGACGACCTGCTGCCCGCCATCCGCAACGGCCTGTCCTCGGGCGGCAAGCTCTACGCCGCCCCGTTCTACGGCGAGAGCTCGATGCTCATGTACCGCAAGGACCTGGCCGACAAGGCCGGCGTGAAGTTCGCCGACCGCCCCACGTGGGACCAGGTGCGCGACGCGGCCGCCAAGATGAACGACCCCAAGGCCGGCGTCTACGGCATCTGCCTGCGCGGCAAGCCGGGCTGGGGCGACAACATGGCCTTCATCACCACGATGGTCAACGCGTTCGGCGGCCAGTGGTTCGACATGTCGTGGAAGCCGCAGCTGGAGAGCAAGCCCTGGCATGACGCGGTGACGTTCTACGTGGACCTGCTCAAGAAGTCCGGCCCGCCCGGCTCGTCGGCCAACAGCTTCAACGAGATCCTGGCGCTGTACAACGAAGGCAAGTGCGGCATGTGGGTGGACGCGACGATCGCGGCCTCGTTCATCACCGACCCGAAGCAGAGCAGGGTGGCCGACAGGGTGGCCTTCGCGCAGGCGCCTTCGCAGGCCACCACCAAGGGCGCGAACTGGCTGTGGGCCTGGGCGCTGGCGGTGCCGGCGAGCACGAAGAACGCGGCCGCGGCGCAGAAGTTCGTCAACTGGGCCACGTCCAAGCAGTACATCGCGCTCGTGGCCAAGGAAGAGGGCTGGGCCCACGTGCCGACCGGCACGCGCGCCTCGACCTACGCGAACCCCGAGTTCCAGAAGGCCGCCGTGTTCGCCGCCGCCGAGAAGGCCGCCATCGACAGCGCCAACCCGCTGGACTCGACGTTGCCCAAGAGCCCCTACACCGGCGTGCAGTTCGCGACGATCCCCGAGTTCCAGTCGATCGGCGTCACGGTGGGCCAGCAGATGAGCGCTGCGCTCGCCGGCAAGGAATCGGTGGACGCGGCGCTGAAGGCCTCGCAGGTCGCCGCCGACCGCGAGATGAAGAAGGCCGGTTACTACAAGTGACCTGACGCGGTTCCGGTCCCGGGCGCGCGCGTCCGGGGCGGAGCCGTCCCTGCCTGACGACGAAAGCCCGCCATGAGATCAATCGCCCGGGTCCTGCTCGCGCCGGCCGTCGGTTCGCTCTTCCTCTGGATGATCGTGCCGCTGGCGATGACCATCTACTTCTCGGTCATCCGCTACAACCTGATGGAGCCGGGCGAGCACGCGTTCGTCGGCCTCGAGAACTTCAGGTACTTCATCACCGACCCGTCGTTCGCCACGGCCATAGTCAACACGCTGCTGCTGCTGGGCAGCGTGATCCTGATCACCGTGGTGCTGGGCATCCTGATCGCGCTGCTGGTGAACGAGCCGTTCCCGGGACAGGGCATCGTGCGGGTGCTGCTGATCTCGCCGTTCTTCGTGATGCCCACCGTCAACGCGCTTCTCTGGAAGCACATGATGATGAACCCGATCTACGGCGTGCTCGCGCAGGTGTGGCGCGCGTTCGGGCTCACGCCGATCGACTGGCTCAGCGACTGGCCGCTGCTGTCGGTGATCATCATGGTGGCCTGGCAGTGGCTGCCGTTCGCCATCCTCATCTTCATCACCTCGCTGCAGGGCATGAACCGCGAGCAGCTGGAGGCGGCGCGCATGGACGGCGCCACCTGGTTCCAGCAGTTCCGCTTCCTCGTGCTGCCGCACCTGGCGCGCTCGATCGCCGTCGTCGTGATGATCGAGATGATCTTCCTGCTCTCCGTGTTCGCCGAGATATCGACGACCACCGCCGGCGGCCCCGGCGACGCCTCCACCAACATCGCCTACCTGATCTTCAAGCAGGCGCTGCTGGGCTTCGACGTGGGCGTGGCCTCGGCCGGCGCGTTGTTCGCGGTGCTGCTGGCCAACATCGCCGCGGCGTTCCTCATCCGCCTCGTCGGCAAGAACATGGAGCGCTGATCATGGACTTCACCACTGAAACCGGCGCCCGGGTGGCCCTCGCGATCCGCAGCGCCGCGGCCTGGCTCGTCGCGCTGATCCTGTTCTTCCCGATCCTGTTCATGCTCGTGACCTCGTTCAAGACCGAGCTGCAGGCCATCGCCGTGCCGTCGATCTGGATCTTCGCGCCCACGCTCGACAACTTCACGCACGTGCAGGAGCGCAGCGACTACCTGCTGTACGCGAAGAACTCGCTCATCACGAGCGTCGTCTCCACCATCGTGGGCCTGCTGATCGCGGCGCCCGCCGCGTACTCGATGGCGTTCTTTCCCGGCAAGCGCACCAAGCAGATCCTGATGTGGATGCTGTCCACCAAGATGATGCCGGCGGTCGGCGCGCTGGTGCCGGTGTACGTGATCGCGCAGAGCCTGCATCTCCTGGACACCACCTTCGCGCTGGTCGTCGTGTTCATGCTGTCCAACCTGCCGCTGATGGTGTGGATGCTGTACTCGCACTTCAAGGACATCCCGCCGGAGATCCTCGAGGCCGCGCGCATGGACGGCGCCTCGCTGCTGACGGAGTTCCGCCACGTGATCCTGCCGCTGGCCATGGGCGGCATCGCGTCCACCGGCCTGCTGTGCCTGGTGCTCGCGTGGAACGAGGCGTTCTGGTCGCTCAACCTCACGGCCGCCCACGCGGGCACGCTCGCGGCGCTGATCGCGTCGTACTCCAGCCCCGAGGGCCTGTTCTGGGCCAAGCTCTCCGCGGCCTCGGTGCTGGCCATCGCGCCCATCGTCGTGTTCGGCTGGTTCAGCCAGAAGCAGCTCGTCCAAGGCCTCACTTTCGGTGCCGTCAAGTAAGAAGGAAGGAAAGAGACATGCCATTCCTGGAACTCAAGGGCGTCGAGAAGCACTTCGGCGAAGTCAAGACGATCAAGGGCGTCGACCTTGCCATCGATCGCGGCCAGTTCACCGTGTTCGTCGGGCCCTCGGGCTGCGGCAAGTCCACGCTGCTGCGCCTGATCGCGGGCCTGGAGACGCTCACCGCGGGCGGCATCCACCTGGACGGCCGCGACATCACGCGGCTGCCGTCGGCGCAGCGCGACCTGGCGATGGTCTTCCAGAGCTACGCGCTGTACCCGCACATGACCGTGGCCGAGAACATGAGCTTCTCGCTGCGCCTGGCCAAGGCCGACCCGGCGGTGATCAGGAAGAAGGTCGACCGCGCGGCCGAGATCCTCAACCTCGGGCCCTACCTGCAGCGGCTGCCGCGCGAGATGTCGGGCGGCCAGCGCCAGCGCGTGGCCATCGGGCGCGCGATCGTGCGCGAGCCCAAGGTGTTCCTGTTCGACGAGCCGCTGTCCAACCTCGACGCCGCGCTGCGCGGCCAGACGCGCGTGGAGATCGCCAAGCTGCACCGCGAGCTGGGCGCCACCACCATCTACGTCACGCACGACCAGGTGGAGGCGATGACGCTGGCCGACCAGGTGGTGGTGCTGCGCGACGGCGCCATCGAGCAGGTGGGCTCCCCTCTCTCGCTTTACGACAGGCCGGCCAACCGCTTCGTCGCCCAGTTCATCGGCACGCCGCAGATGAACGTGGTCGACCGCGCGGAACTGCCGCCGGCCAGCGTGGCCGTGGCGAGCGCCGCCTACGTCGGCATCCGGCCGGAGGACCTGCGCCTGACCGCGCCCGGCCAGGGCCAGATCGTCGCGCAGGTCGAGCTGGTCGAGGCCCTCGGCGCCGAGACGCTCGTGTACCTGCACACGCTGCGCGGCGCGCAGATCGTGCTGCGCCAGAACGCCCGCACCACCCTCGTGGCGGGCGACAGCGTCGGCGTCGACGTCGAGCTCGGCCACCTGCACTGGTTCGACGAGAGCGGAAAGCTCATCGCCGCCGCCCACTGAACCTGAGACATTCCCATGACCTCGACGCCTGCAGGGCGCCTGCGCCTGCTCCACCTGGGCCTCGGCTCGTTCCACCGCGCGCACCAGGCCGTGTACATGCATCGCCTGATGCAGCAGGGCGACGCGCGCTGGCAGTGCGCCGGCGCCAACCTGCGCCCCGACATGGCCGACACGATCGCCGCGCTGCAGCGCCAGGGCGGCGCCTACACCTTGGAGACGGTGTCGCCGCAGGGCGAACGCAGGCTCGAGAAGATCACGTCCATCACCGAGGTCGTGCCGTTCGAGCCGACGCTGGCGCGCGTGATGGAACTCGGCGCAGACCCGGCCACGCGCATCGTCTCGTTCACCGTCACCGAGGCCGGCTACGCGCTCGACCACGAGGGCCGGCTGGACCTCGGCCACGACGACGTCGTCAATGACCTGGCCGGCAAGCCGCCGCGCTCCATCTACGGCGTGGTGGCGGCGCTGCTGCGCGCGCGCCGCGCCGCGAACGCCGGCGCGCTCACGCTGCTCAACTGCGACAACCTGCGCCACAACGGCGACAAGTTCCGCGAGAACCTGCGCGCCTACGTCACCGCCGCGGGCGACGCGCCGCTGCTCGCGTGGCTGGACGCGAACACCACCTGTCCCAACGCGATGGTGGACCGCATCACGCCGCGCCCCACGCCCGAGGTGATGGCGCGCATCCGTGCCCAGGCCGGCTGGGACGACCAGGCACCGCTGATGGCCGAGTCCTTCATCCAGTGGGTGGTGGAGGATCGCTTCGCCAACGGCCGCCCCGAGTGGGAGCGCGCGGGCGTGGAGATGACCGGCGACGTGCAGCCCTACGAGGAGGCCAAGATCCGCGTCCTCAACGCCACCCACAGCGCCATCGCCTGGGCCGGCACGCTGCGCGGCATGACCTACATCCACGAAGGCACGCGCGACGCGGCGATCCGCGGCATCGCGGCCGACTACGTCACGAACGACGTGATCCCGTGCCTGGCGCGGCCCGGCGCGCCGAGCCCGGTGGACCTGCCGGCGTATCGCGACGTCGTGCTCGACCGCTTCGCCAACGACGCCATCGCCGACACCAACCAGCGCGTGGCCGCCGACGGCTTCGCCAAGATCCCCGGCTTCATCCTGCCCACGATCCGCGAGTGCCTGGCGCAGGGCGGAAGCATCGCCTCGGTGGCGCGGCTGCCTGCGCTGTTCCTCACCTTCCTGCAGCGCTGGCACCAGGGCCGGCTGCCGTTCAGGTACCAGGACCAGGCGATGGTGCCGGAGCACGCGCACGCGATCTGCGACGCCGTCGATCCGCTCGCCGAGTTCGTCGCCGACGCCTCGCTGTGGGGCGAGCTCGCGGGCAGCCTGGCCCTGAAGGACGCGATCGCCGCGGCGCGCATGGATCTCCATGGCCTGCTCGGCGATGCCGCGATGAGTTAATCTGGCGAAGATCCAGTGGAGACAACGAGGCCGCCATGCATACCCCTCCCCGTGTCCGCGCGCCCGAGATCGAGCACGACCACCTGCGCGATCCGATCCTTGGCTACGACCCGCCCGAAGGCTGCGGCTTCCTGCGCTGCCTGGCCCACGGCATCCCCTCGCCGCTGATCCGCTGGCACCACCACGACGAGTACGAGCTGCACCTCATCATGGAGACCTCGGGCAAGGTCTTCGTGGGCGACTACATCGGCCACTTCCAGCCGGGCCATCTCGTGCTGACGGGCCCGCGCGTGCCGCACAACTGGATCACCACCGACGCGCCGCCCGGCGGCGTGCCCCTGCGCGACCGCGTGATCCAGTTCGCGCACGAGCCCATCGAGCAGGCCTGCGAGCTGTTCCCGGAGTTCAAGGAGATCCTGCCGCTGCTGGAGCAGGCCCGCTACGGCATCGAGTTCTTCGGCGTCTCGGAGATGGCGCAGGCGCACTTCGAGCGCGTGGCCTCCAGCCGCGGCCTGGCGCGCATCGCCGGCTTCTGCGAGTTCATGGGCATGCTCGCGCGCTGCAAGGACTTCCGCCTGCTGTCCAGCGTGCAGTTGCAGTGCACCGAGGACGACGAGTCGATGGCCCAGGTCAACGCCGTGGTCAGCTACATCAGCGAGCACTGCGGCGAGCCGCTGTCGATGGCCGAGGTCTGCGCGCGGTTCCGCATGCCCGAGAGCCGCTTCTCGCGCTTCTTCCGGCGCGCCACCGGCAACACGTTCACCGACTTCGTCAACCGCATGCGCATCAGCAAGGCCTGCCAGCTGCTGATGGACACCGACCGCTACGTCACCACCATCTGCTACGAGGTCGGCTTCAACAACGTGGCCAACTTCAACCGCCGCTTCCTCGAGATCAAGGGCATGACGCCCACCGATTTCCGGCGCCAGTCGGCTTCGCGTTTCGGCATCGCGGAAACCCACTGACATGTACCTCGGCATCGACCTGGGCACCTCCGCCCTGAAGGCCGTGCTGCTGGGCGCGGACGGCCGCATCGTGGCGCAGCAGAGCGCGCCGCTCGAAGTCTCGCGCCCGCATCCGCAGTGGAGCGAGCAGTCGCCGGCCGACTGGTGGCGCGCGCTGGGCATCGCGCTCGGCGAACTCGCGCGCTCGCACGCGGCGGCGATGCGCGCGGTGCGCGCGATCGGGTTGTCGGGGCAGATGCACGGCGCCGTGCTGCTCGACGCCGCCGGCGAGGTGCTGCGCCCCGCGATCCTGTGGAACGACGGCCGCAGCGAGCCGCAATGCGCCGAGCTCACCGAACGCGTGCCGCGCCTGGCGCAGATCGCCGGCAACCTCGCGATGCCCGGCTTCACCGCGCCCAAGCTGCTGTGGGTGCGCGACCACCAGCCGCAGGTCTTCGCCAAGGTGGCCAGGGTGCTGCTGCCCAAGGACTGGCTGCGCTTCAAGCTGAGCGGCGAGTTCTTCACCGACTGCTCCGACGCGTCGGGCACGCTGTGGCTGGACGTGGCCGCGCGCGACTGGTCGGACGAACTGCTCGCGGCCTGCGAGCTCACGCGCGCGCAGATGCCCACGCTGGTGGAGGGCAGCGCGCCGGCCGGCCGCCTGAAGGCCGACGTCGCCGAGCGCTTCGGCCTGCCCGCAGGCGTCGTCATCGCCGGCGGCGGGGGCGACAACGCCGCCAGCGCCGTGGGCATGGGCGCCACGGCGCCGGGCGACGGCTTCGTCTCGCTGGGCACCTCGGGCGTGATCTTCCTGTGCAGCGACCGCTTCCTGCCGCGGCCCGAATCGGCCGTGCACGCGTTCTGCCACGCGCTGCCCGGCGCCTGGCACCAGATGAGCGTGATGCTGTCGGCCGCGAGCGCCCTGCGCTGGGTGACGCAGCTCACCGACCGGCGCGACGAGGCCGAGCTGCTGGCCGAGGTCGAGGCGCTGGACGGACGCGCGCTGGCCCAGGCGCCGCTGTTCCTGCCCTACCTGGCCGGCGAGCGCACGCCGCACAACGACGCACAGGCGCAGGGCGTGCTGTTCGGCCTCACGCACGAGCACGGCGCGGCCGCGATCGGCTACGCGGTCATCGAGGGCGTGTCGTTCGGGCTGCTGGACGGATGGCACACGCTCGACGAGCCCACGCGCGCGCTCGCGAAGTCGCTCGACGTCGTCGGCGGCGGCGCGCGCAGCGCGTATTGGGGCCGGCTGCTGGCCACGCTGCTCGATCGTCCGCTGACCAAGCGCGACGGCGGCGAGGCCGGCGGTGCGCTGGGCGCCGCGCGGCTGGCGTGGCTGGCCGATGGCGGCCGCCTGGCCGAGGTCTGCGCGAAGCAGCAGGTGGTGGAGTCGTTCCAGCCGCAGCCGGAACGCCGCGCCGCGCTGATGGGGCGCCACGAGCGCTTCCGCGCGCTCTACCCGTTGCTGAAAGGCAGCTTCAGGGCCTGATCGAGGTCAGGCCGCCGCCGCGGGATGGGACAGCCACCAGGCCGCGCACATCACGACACCGATCGTGACCACCAGCACGAAGACGCCGGTGAAGATGCGGCCCCAGGAGCAATCCTCATGGCTCCTGCTTTCCTCGAATTCCAGGGGGCGGCTCTTCCCGAGCAGGCGTTCGCCGAGCAGTTCGGCCGCGGCGGCGGCGGGGAAGATGAGGAGGAACAGCGCGAACCACTGGCCGAAGCCGTTGGGTTGCAGCGGCGACCACTCGAGGTGGGTGAAACCGCACAGGAGCAACGAGAACCCCGCGTACACCGCGAGCATCCGGACGATCGAATTCATGCCAGCACGCTCCTTCTTCAACCAGCGTCCCGAGGATATCGCCATTCGCCCGCGCGGTGCTTGAATCCAGGCCTTCTCTCGTATCGAAACGCTGCCGGGCAGCGCTTCATCCGCGAGATTCGTCACGTGTCCTGGTGGAAGTACCTAGGTGTCCGGTGCGCGACGGCCAGCAGGCTCAGGCCGCGGCCAGCGAGTCGGTCGTCGCGACCTCGGCGCGCAGCGAGTGCGGGTAGGCCGCCGTGATGTTCACGGGGATCAGCTGCCCCACCAGGCGCGCGGCGTTCGGGCCGGCGGGGAAGTTGACGATGCGGTTGCACTCGGTGCGGCCCATCAGGTCGTCGGCGCTCTTGCGGCTGCGGCCTTCCACCAGGATCGTGTGCGTCTGGCCGACCATGGCCTCGGAGAAGCGCAGCACGTTGGCCTCCAGCACCGCCTGGAGATGCTGCAGGCGCTTCAGCTTCACGCTGGAGGCGGTCGGGTCGAGCAGGTTGGCGGCCGGCGTGCCGGGGCGCGGGCTGTAGATGAAGCTGAACGACGCGTCGAAGCCCACGTCGTCGACCAGCTTCATGAGCTTGTCGAAGTCCTCGTCCTCCTCGCCCGGGAAGCCGACGATGAAGTCGGTGGACAGGCGGATGTCGGGGCGCACCGCGCGCAGCTTGCGGATGGTGCTCTTGTACTCGAGCGCCGTGTAGCCGCGCTTCATGGCCGACAGGATGCGGTCGGAGCCGTGCTGCACGGGCAGGTGCAGGTGGTTCACCAGCTTGGGCACGCGCCCGTAGGCGTCGATCAAGCGCTGGCCGAATTCCTTCGGGTGGCTGGTGGTGAAGCGGATGCGCTCGATGCTGGGGAACTCGGCGATGGTCTCCAGCAGCAGCGCGAAGTCGGCGATCTCGCTCGTGTCGCCCATCGCGCCGCGGTAGGCGTTCACGTTCTGGCCCAGCAGCGTGATCTCCTTCAGGCCCTGGTCGGCGAGTCCGGCCACCTCGGTGAGCACGTCGTCGAACGGGCGCGACACCTCCTCGCCGCGCGTGTACGGCACCACGCAGTAGGTGCAGTACTTGGAGCAGCCCTCCATCACCGAGACGAACGCGCTCGCGCCCTCGACGCGGGCCGGCGGCAGGTGGTCGAACTTCTCGATCTCGGGGAAGCTGATGTCCACCTGCGCCTTGGAGAACGCGCGCCGGTCGGCGATCATCTTGGGCAGGCGGTGCAGCGTCTGCGGGCCGAACACGAGGTCGACGTAGGGCGCGCGCTCGACGATGGCCGCGCCTTCCTGGCTGGCCACGCAGCCGCCCACGCCGATCAGCACGCCCTTGGCCTTCAGGTGCTTGATGCGGCCGAGGTCCGAGAACATCTTCTCGGCGGCCTTCTCGCGCACCGAGCAGCTGTTGTAGAGGACGAGGTCGGCCTGCTCGACGTCGTCCGTCTTCTCGTAGCCGTCGGCGGCGTGCAGCACGTCGGCCATCTTGTCGGAGTCGTACTCGTTCATCTGGCAGCCGAACGTGCGGATGAAGACCTTCTTGGTCATGGCTTGGTCCAGGTCTGGGCGATCGGATCGAAGGTCCAGGCGGCAGCCTGCGCCGTGGTCGTGGGCCACGGCTGCTTGGCGATCTCGTTGGCCGAGAGGATCCACACCTCGAAGACCTGGCCCTGCACGTCGGTGGTGTAGTCGACGGTGAACTGCATGCCGGTCAGCTGGGCCGACATCACGAGCAGGTTGTTCGGGCCGTGGATGCGGTAGCCGCCGGCCAGGTTGCCCGTGACCCCGTTCAGCTGGATCGCCGGCGGCGCCCCGAACAGCAGGGTGCCGCGCAGCGCGTTCTGCGGGAAGCTGCGCTGGATGGCCTGGCCGTCCGTGGCGGACGAGGCGGGGGTGGCCGGGGCCAGGTTGCTCGGGCCGACGAAGGACTGGGCCGCCTGGGCCGGCGCGAGCGCGGCGAGGGCCAGGGCGGCAAGGAACGGAGCACAGCGGTTCATGGTGTAGATCCAGGGGCTGTGGAAGACAAGGGCGCCCGGGAGGCGCCCGCAAGAGCGGCGCCACGAGGGCGCCGCGAGCCTTGCATTCTACGAGGTCGGCGCGTTCAGACGGCGACCAGCCGGCGCAGCGCCGCCGGGCTCATCTTCGCGAAGCTCCAGGCCTGGCGCAGCACGGTGGGCGACGACGATTCCTCGGGCACCAGCAGCAGGCGGGCGCGGCGCACCCGCTCGCCCAGCGCCGTGCTGCCGGTCAGCACCGTGAACGGCACCGCCAGCACCAGCGGCAGGCCCACGGGCATCATCCAGAGCACGGCCGACGAGTTGGCCAGGCTCATCGCGGCGGCGACCGCGGCGACGACCAGGCTCACCGGTGCGAAGCGCTGCGCGGCCTCGGCCCAGCGGACGTCGTTGGCTTCGCGCGGGGGCGACTTCCATTCCAGCTTCCAGCCGGTCATCGCGCCGACCACGAACAGCGTGTGCGCCACCATGCGCAGCGGCGCCAGCAGCATCGCCAGCGCGGCCTCGAGGAAGGCGCTCGCCACCAGCTTGGCGCCGCCGCCGAAGCGGCCCGTCTCGCGGCGCATGAACACGGCCAGGACGCCCAGCAGGCGCGGCAGCACCAGCATCGTCAGCGTGCCGGCCCACAGGCTCGGGATACCGATCGCCAGGGTGCCCTCGGGCGTGAATAGCACGTTGCCGCCCACCAGCCACAGGAGCGCGCCCAGCACCACGTACAGCAGCCACAGCGGCGCCGAGACATAGGCCATCGCGCCGGTGGCCAGCATGCCGCGGTGCACCGCGTGCAGGCCCGGCTCGGCGATCAGGCGGGCGTTCTGCAGGTTGCCCTGGCACCAGCGGCGGTCGCGCTGCAGCTCGGCCAGCAGGTGCGGCGGCTGCTGCTCGTAGCTGCCCGCGAGGTCGGCCACCAGCCACACGTGGTAGCCGGCGCGGCGCATCAGCGCGGCCTCGACGAAATCGTGCGACAGGATGTGGCCCGAGAACGCGCCCTTGCCTTCCAGCGGCGCCAGGCCGCAGTGCGCCATGAACGGCTTGACGCGGATGATGGCGTTGTGGCCGAAGTAGTGCGCCTCGCCGAGCTGCCAGAACTGCATGCCCACGGTGAACAGGTTGCCCGTCACGCGGGCGGCGAACTGCTGGGCGCGGGCGTGCAGCGTGGCGTGGCCCACGGCCTGCGGCGCGGTCTGCAGGATGCCGGCGGTGGGATGCTTCTCCATCAGGCGCACGAGCGTCTGCAGGCAGTCGCCGCTCATCACGCTGTCGGCGTCCATCACCACCATGTACTTGTAGCCGGCGCCCCAGCGGCGGCAGAAGTCGGCCACGTTGCCGGCCTTCTTCTTCGTGCGCACCCGGCGCACGCGGTAGTACACGTTGCCGCGGCCGGCCAGCGCGTCGCGCAGGTCGGCGTACGCGGCGCGCTCCTCGGCGATCACGGCCTCGTCCTTGCTGTCGGACAGCACGAAGATGTCGAACGCGTGAAGCGCGCCGCTGCGCTCCAGCGACGCGGCCGTGGCGCGCAGGCCGGCGAACACGGTGGCCACGTCCTCGTGGCAGATCGGCATGATGAGCGCGGTGCGGCCGTCGGCGGGCAGCGGCGCGTCGCCGGCGGCGGCGGCCGAGATCGCGTGGCGGTCCCCCCGGACCAGCACGAGAAAGCCCATCAGCGCGGTGAAGCAGCCGGCCGCGACCCAGGCGAACAGTAGCGCGAACAGCGCGATCTGCAGGCCTTGCAGCAGCGGATGCTGCAGCTGAGTCTGGCTGCGGGCCAGCACGAACGAGGCGAGCGCGGTGGCCATCAGGATCAGCGCGAGCAGCATGCGGCGGCGCACGCGCACCGCGCTTTCCCAGGCCAGCGGCCTCGCGGCCAGCGCGGCCGCCTCGGGCGTGACGTGGCGCTCGGCGCGGCCCAGCAGGCCGGTCCAGAAGCCGCTCCAGGCGCGCGGCAGCATCGGGCTGCGCACGATCGCGGGCATGGTGGTGGAGCGTTCAGCGAAGCTGCGAACGGATCCGGCACGCCCGCTCGTCACCTCCAAACACGCCCGCTCTGCGTTGCAAATGCTCGCCGGGGAATCCACCCCGGCTGTGCTTTGCGCCTTGATCGGGCGCGTTTGGACGCGCCGCTCGGACGTGCCAGATCCATTCACAGCTTCGGTTTTCATCGGGGGGGAATGACGTGTGTCCATGTTTCGCTCAGGATGTCGGTGCCATGCTGAAGAAAGGCGCGTAGCTCGACCGGTTGGCCGGCGTCGCGCTGCTTGAATCGGATCGCGACGCGCCACGTGCCGTTGGCCTCGTTGCGGTAGCAGTTGGTGGAGACGACGTCGACGTTGGCGACGCCGGTGACGACGGCCTTGACCTCGGCGCCGGCCGGCAGCGCGGCCAGCGACGGGCCGGTGAAGTCGACGATCACCTGCTCCTCGCCCTTGCCCAGCGTGGCGAAGCTGCGGCCGCTGCGCGACTGCGTCACCCACGCGCCGGGCGGGTGCTGCTGCGCATCGCCCTGCCACAGCATCCGGTACGCGAGATCCAGCGGCTGGCCGGGCGCGGGCAGCTTCGCCGGCACCCAGTAGGCGACGATGTTGTCGTTGGTCTCGTCGGCGGTGTTGAGCTGCACCAGCTCGACGCGGCCCGGGCCCCAGTCGCCCACCGGCGTGACCCAGGCGCTCGGGCGCAGCTCGTAGCGCGCCTCGTCGTCCTCGTAGCTCGTGTACGCGCGGTCGCGCTGCATCAGGCCGAAGCCCTTGAGCGAGGGCATCGCGAACGAGGTGGTGAGGATGGTCTTCGGATTGCTCAGCGGGCGCCACAGCCATTCGCCGGTGCCGGTCTCCACCATCAGGCCGTCGGAGTCGTGCACCTCGGGGCGGAAGTCGCCGGGCTGCGGCTGGTTCTCGCCCGAGAAGAACATGCTGGTGAGCGGGGCGATGCCCAGTGTCTTCACGTCCTTGCGCAGGTACAGGCGCGACTGCACGTCGACCACGGTGTCCTGGCCCGGCGTCACGACGAAGCGAAAGACGCCGGTGAGGCTCTTCGAGTCCAGCAGGGCCGTGATCACCAGCGAGGCGGCGTCGGCGGCGGGCTTCTCGAGCCAGAACTCGGTGAAGCGCGGGAACTCCTCGGCGCCGGCGCCCACCGTGTCCACCGCCAGGCCGCGCGCCGACAGGCCGTAGCGCTGGTCCTTGCCGATCGCGCGGAAGTAGCTCGCGCCCTGGAAGACGATCACCTCGTCCTTGTGGGCCGCGTTGTTGATCGGGAAGTGGACGCGGAAGCCGGAGTAGCCGGAGGCCAGCGCCTTCGACGGCGCCTTGTTGTGGCCGTAGTCGAAGTCGGCGGTATTGAACGGGATCTCGCGCGCGGCGCCGCCGGCCGCGACTTCGTGGATCTTCACCGTCTCGGTGTTGACGAAACCGGGATGGAAGAACTGCACCTCGAACGGCAGCTTCTGGTCGCGCCAAAGCGAATGGTCGGGACGGAAGCGGATGTCGCGGTACTGGTCGTAGGTCAGCGCGTCGCTGGGGGCGTGCGCGGCCGGCTTCGGGGCGGCCACGAAGGGCCTGGCGGCCAGTTGCCGGGCCTGGGCGCCGACGTCGTCAAACAGCGCCGCGCAGGCGGGCATGCTCACCAGCGCGACGGTGGCGCAGGCGAGCAGGCGACGCAGGGTCGCAGAGGTGAAAGGGCGCTTTCGACGTCCGGGGAGGGGCATGTGCTGTCGAGCTGGTATGCAGGTGGTCTGCACTCCATTCGCAACACGCGTGCCAACGCTAAAAAGCGTTGTGAATCAATCACTTGGAAGGGGCAACCCGGCAAGCTGTCGCCAGTCTGTCGAATTCGGCCCGGGAAGCGTCGGGATGCGGCGACGAGTGCACTGCACAATCCTGCAAGTGATTGATTCGAAAGGACTTTTGCCTGTCGCTATTCGGCGACAGGCGCGTCGCCCCTGAACAACCCCGGGGTCAGGCCGTGCTTCTGCATCAGCCGGTAGAACTCGGTGCGGTTGCGGTCGGCCAGGCGCGCGGCGTCGGCCACGTTGCCGTCGGTGATCTTGAGCAGGCCCACCAGGTAGTCGCGCTCGAAGCGCGTGCGCGCCTCGGTGTAGCTGAGCACCTCCATGCTGGGCACGCGCAGCGCGCGCTGCACCAGCGCCAGCGGCACCAGCGGCGTGGTGGCGAGCGCCGTCACCTGCTCCACCACGTTGTGGAGCTGGCGCACGTTGCCGGGCCAGGACGCCGTGGTGAGCGCCTTCATCGCGTCGGGCGCGAAGCCGTTCACCTTGCGGCCGTACTTCAGGGCCAGGCGCGACAGGAAGTGGGCGGCCAGCAGCGGGATGTCCTCGCGCCGCTCGGCCAGCGTGGGCAGCGAGAGCGAGACCACGTTGAGGCGGTAGTACAGGTCCTTGCGGAAGCTGCCGTCGATGATGGCCAGGTCGAGGTCGCGGTGCGTGGCCGACAGGATGCGCACGTCGATCGGCACCGCGTGGCTGGCGCCCACCGGCCGCACCACGCGCTCCTGCAGCACGCGCAGCAGCTTGACCTGCAGCGCCACCGGCATGTCGCCGATCTCGTCGAGGAACAGCGTGCCGCCGTTGGCCGCCTGGAACAGGCCCGGATGGTTGGCCACCGCGCCGGTGAACGCGCCCTTGACGTGGCCGAACAGCTCCGACTCGAGCAGGTTCTCCGGGATCGCGCCGCAATTGACGGCCACGAAGGGCTGGCTCGCGCGCGGGCTGGCGCGGTGGATCGCCTGCGCCACCAGCTCCTTGCCGCTGCCGCTCTCGCCGCGGATCAGCACGCTGGCGTCGGAGGCCGCGACGAGCTTGGCCTCGGCCAGCACCTCGGCCATGCGGTTGGAGCGGCTCACGATCTCGGAGCGCCACGCCTCCACCTCGCCGCCGTCGCTGGCCGCCTCGGTGGCGCCCTCCATCGCCAGCGCCCGGGCGATGACGTCGAGCAGCGCCTTGCCGTCGAAGGGCTTGGTGAGGTACGTGAACACGCCGCGCGACGTGGCCTCCACCGCGTCGGGGATGGTGCCGTGCGCGGTGAGCAGGATCACGGGCAGCGACGGATGCTGCACGCGGATCGCGTCGAACAGCGCGAGGCCGTCCTTGCCGGGCAGTTGCACGTCGCTGAGCACCAGCTGCGGCCGCTCCATCGCGATCTTGACCAGCGCCTCCTCGGCCGAGGCCGTGGCGGTGACGCGGTAGCCCGCGCCCGACAGCCGCATCGACAGCAGGCGCAACAGGTCGGGATCGTCGTCGACGACGAGGATGTGGGCTCCGGTGCTCATCAGGCTACCCTCCGCCTGGCGGCTGCGGTGCGAGCCCCTTCGGGCGGCCGTGCGGTGCTCATCGCGTCACCGATTGGGCGACGGCGCCGGCGGCGCCTGGCGCGTGTTGAGGCTGCGCTCGATCGCCTTCAGCGCCTCGAGCTTGGCGTTGGCGTCGTCGAGCTTGCGCTGGTTGTCGCGCTGAGCGTCGCGCAACTGCTGGGCGCCGCGTTCGACGGCGTCCTCGGCGCGCTTCTGTTCGGCCAGCCGATAGGCCAGCAGGCGCGCCAGCGAGCGCCACGGATCGGCCTGCGGCGCGTTGTTGTGCAGCACCTGGTCGAGCACGCCTTGCGCGCGCGCCAGGTCGCCGGGGTTGTGCGTCATGCTCAGCGCCAGGGCCTGGTCCATCTGCTGCTCGATCGTCGTGCCCTCGAGGGGGCGGCTGGCCTCGGTCGTGAGGTCGGCCGTGTTGAGCGCGCTCAGCCGATCCTCGGTGGCCAGCAGGTGGCGCGCGGCGAGATCGCGCGCCTCGAGCGGCGGGTCGCACTTGACCACCGGCGGAGGCGGAGGCGGCGGCGGCGGGGGCGACGGCGGCGGGGGCGTGACGCACGCGGCCAGGCTCAGCGCCGCCACCGCAGCGGCGAGGCCGCGCAGCGCGCGGGGGGAGACATCAATCGTTGGCATGGGGAAGCTCGATTCGGAAATGGGCGCCAGGCCCGTCGGGCAGCAGGTCGACGCTGCCGCCATGGGCCTGCACGTACTCGCGCACGATGGACAGCCCGATGCCGGTGCCGCGCACCGCGTCGTCGGGCTGCACCTCGCCGCGGAAGAACGGCTCGAAGATGCGCTCGCGATCGGCGGGCGCGACGCCGGGGCCCTGGTCCTGGATGTCGATGCGCACCTTGGAGGCCTGCGACGACAAGGTGATGGACAAGGTGCCCCCGACGGGGCTGAAGCGTATCGAATTGGACAACAGATTGCCGAGCGCCGCCGACAGCTTCTCGGCGTCGACCGCCAGCACCGGGGCCTCGCCCTCCACGTCGATCGTGAGCTGGCGCGCCTGCCACTGCAGCCGCTGCTCCTGCACCAGCGCGTGCAGCAGGCCGCGCAGGTCGGTGTCGCCGCGGTCCAGGCGGCGGGCCTCGAAGGCCGCGGCGTTGAAGCGCAGCAGCGCCTCGATCTGGTTCTGCAGCGTGGCGGTGTTGTGGCCCAGGATGCGCGCGATCTCGCGCTGGTCGGCGGTCATCGGCCCGGCCACGCCGTCCTCCAGCAGCGCCACGCCCTCGCGCAGCGCGGCCAGCGGCGTCTTAAGCTCGTGCGAGGTGTAGCGCAGGAAGCGCGCCTTGTCCTCGTCGAGCTCCTTCAGGCGCAGCCGCAGCCACTCGAGGCGATGGCCGAGCGAACGCATGTCGCTCGGGCCGCGGATGTCCACCGGGTGGTCGAGCCGGTTCTCGCCGAGGCCGGCGATGGCGCGTTCCAGGCGCTTGAGCGGGCGCGTGAGCCACACGCCGAAGGCCAGCGCCAGCAGCGCCGCCAGCACGATGGCGCCCAGCACCTGCGTGCCCACCGACGCGCGGCCGTCCTCCAGCTGGGCCTGCAGCGCCGCGTTGCGCGCCTCGCCGTTGCGCCGCACGGCCTCGGCGATCTCGCCGTTGAGCCGGTCGAGCGCGCGGAACTGGGTGTCGAGCGCGTCCTGGCGCTGCTGGATGGAGGCCTTGGGGCCGCCGAGCCCGTCCTTGATGGGCGGCAGCTGGGCCAGCCACTGGGCCGAGAGCTCGGGCGGCAGGTCGTGGCGGCGCATCTCGCCCAGCAGCCGCGTGGCGTCGTCGGCGGCCTGCGTGAAGCCGCGCAGCAGCGACGGGTCGTCGAGCACGATGTACTGGCGCGCACTGCGCTCCATGGCCACGCGCAGGTCCACCAGCTGGCGGGCGTCCACGGTCAGCAGCGACGCGCTCTCGGTGGCCGCGCGGCTCTGCGCCATCACGCGCTCCAGCGTGAACAGGCCGCCCAGCGACGCGGCCGCGAGCAGGCCGGCGATCAGCAGGAAGGCGGCGAACAGGGTCTGCCGGAACGACAGGCGCAGGAGGTTGGACAAGCCGGGTGGTCGAGGTGGGCGAGGCGTGCATTGTCACGCGAGCGGGCTCCGCCGGCGCACCGCACCGCACGCGGGCCGCCGATGCTCGATACTTGCGGGATTCGCTGAAAGGCTTTGGGAGCGTGCGCGAATGAAGATCCTGATCGTCGGCGCCGGGTCCACCGGCGGCTACTTCGGTGCGCGCCTGGTGCAGGCCGGGCGCGACGTCACCTTCCTCGTGCGTCCCGCGCGCGCGGCCGCGCTGCGCGAGACGGGCCTGCGGGTCGTGAGCCCGCTGGGCGACTTCGAGGTCGAGCCGCGGCTGGTGCAGGCCGGCGCCATCGAGCGGCACTACGACATCGTGCTGGTCACCGTGAAGGCGTTCGCGCTGCCCGCGGCCATCGAGGACTTCGCGCCCGCCGTGGGCCCCGACACGCTGATCCTGCCCGTCCTCAACGGCATGCGGCACATCGACGACCTGCAGGCGCGCTTCGGGCCGCAGCGCGTGGTGGGCGGCGTCTGCCGCGTGTCGACCACGCTGGACGCCGAGGGCCGCATCGTGCACCTGTCGCCGATGCACGAGCTGGTCTACGGCGAGCTCGACGGCCGCCACACGGCGCGCATCGAGGCGCTGCACGCCTTCATGAGCGACGCCGGCTTCGACGTGCAGCTGAGCCCGCGCATCGCCCAGGGCCTGTGGGACAAGTGGATCCTGCTGGCCACGCTCGGCGGCATCTGCACGCTGGCGCGCGGCAATGTCGGCGAGATCGCGGCCATCGACGGCGGCGCCGCGTTCGTGCGCGGCTTCTTCGACGAGATCGCGGCCGTGGCGGCGGCGGCGGGCTGCGCGCCGAGCCCGAACTCGGTCGACGCCATGCTGGGCCACCTGACGGCGCCGGGCTCGTCGCTCACCTCGTCGATGTACCGCGACCTCGTGGCCGGCGAGCGCGTCGAGTCCGACCAGATCCTGGGCGACCTGCGCGCGCGGGCCCGGCGCGCAGGCCTGTCCACGCCGCTGGTCGATGCCGCCTTCATCCAGCTGAACGCCTACCAGCGGCGCCGCGCCGCGCAGTAGACTCCATCGGGTCCACCGACGGAGGATCCCGCATGCATCCTGGCCGCCTGCCCCTGCGCACGAAGCTGCTCGTGTTCAACGTCGGGATGGTGGCCGTGACCCTGGCGGTGCTGGTGGGGCTCGACCAGGCGTTCGAGCACGTGCGCATCAACGGCCCGCTGTACAAGGCCATCGACGACGGCCAGGCCGTCGTCGCCGACATCCTCCCGCCGCCGCTGTACATCGTCGAGAGCCACCTGGCGGTGTTCGAGCTGATCGACGCGCAGGCCCATGGCGACACCGCCCGCGTGGGCCTGCTGGAGTCGCGCCTGCGCGAGCGCGAGCAGGAATTCGACGCGCGCCGCGACGACTGGGCGCGCAAGCTGCCGGCGGGCACCGTGCGCTCGGCGCTGGTCGACGAGGCCTTCGCGCCCGCGGCTACGTACTACGAGGTGGTCGACCGCGACCTGCTGCCCGCGCTGCACCGCGACGACATCGGCACCGCGCGCGAGCTGCTGGCCCACACGCTGCAGCCGCTGTTCGCCGAGCACCGCGACCGGATCGAGTTCACCGTGGCCGCCGCGCGGCGCGAGAACGCGGAGCGCGAGGCCGACGCCGCCGCCTTCGTCGAACGTGTGCGCGCCGCGATGCTGGTGGGCTGGCTCGCGCTGGCCTTCGCCATGTTCGTGATCGTGCGGCGGGGGTTGATGAAGCCCATCGTCGCCCGCGTCGGCGAGATCGGCGCCGCGCTCGACCGCATCGGCGCCGGCGACACGCAGACGCCGGTGGCGCACGACGGCGGCGGCGACGAGTTCGACGAGATCCTGCTGGCCGTCGACCGCATGCGGCTGCGCCTGCGCGCCGCCCTCGACGCGGTGGAGGGCCAGCGCCACGCGCTCGAGTCGGCGCTTGGCGAGGCGCAGTCGGCCACGCGCGCCAAGAGCGAGTTCCTGGCCAACATGAGCCACGAGATCCGCACGCCCATGAACGCGATCCTGGGCATGACCGACCTCGCGCTGCGCACCGAGCTGAGCGACAGGCAGCGCGGCTACCTGACCAGGGTGCGCTCGGCGGCCGAGTCGCTGCTGGTGGTCATCGACGACATCCTCGACTTCTCCCGGATCGAGGCCGGCAAGCTCGTGCTGGCGTCGCGCGACTTCTCGCTCGACGAGGTGTTCGAGCGCGTCACCTCGCTGATCGGGCTGAAGGCGCAGCGCAAGGGCCTCGAGCTGCTGCTGAAGACCGCGCCCGACGTGCCCCCGGTGCTGGTGGGCGACCCGATGCGGCTGCTGCAGGTGCTGGTCAACCTGTGCGGCAACGCCGTGAAGTTCACCGAGACCGGCGAGATCGTCGTCGTCACCGTGCAGAACCTGGCGAGCGACGGCGCGTCGGTGACCCTGCGCTTCGCCGTCAAGGACACCGGCATCGGCCTGACCGCCGGCCAGATCGCCGCGCTGTTCCGGCCGTTCTCGCAGGTGGACGCGTCCAGCACGCGCGAGCACGGCGGCACCGGGCTGGGCCTGGCCATCTGCCGCACGCTCGTCGAGATGATGGACGGCGAGATCGGCGTCGACAGCCAGCCCGGCGTGGGCAGCGACTTCCACTTCACCGCGCGGTTCGGCGTGGGCACCCCGGCCCAGGCCGCGCGGCTGCCGCGGGCCGGCGCGCACCGCGACCTGCGCATCCTGGTGGTGGACGACAGCGCCAATTCGCGCGAGATCCTCAACGACCTGCTGGTGCTGCTGGGCTACGCGCCGATGGCGGAGGCGAGCGGGGCCGCGGGCCTGGCGGAGCTGCGCCGCGCCGCGGGCGTCGGCCATCCGTACCACCTGGTGCTGCTGGACTGGCGCATGCCCGGCATGGACGGCTTCGACGTGGTGCGCCGGCTGCGCGACGACCCGCTGCCCGGCGCGGCGCCGGCCATCCTGCTGGTGACGGCCTACGGCGACGAGGACATCGTGCGCGAGGCCGCCACGCAGGGCCTGGCCGGCTGCCTGGCCAAGCCGGTGAGCGCCTCCACGCTGCTCGATGCGATCAACGGCGCCTGCGGTCCGCAACGCGGCGGCGCGCCACCCGCGCCGGCCGCCGGACTCGCGGCGGCACCGGCGGGCAACGCTGCGCCGGCGGCGCTGCGCGGCCGCCGCGTGCTGCTGGTGGAGGACAACGAGCTCAACCGCTTCGTGGCCACCGAGCTGCTGTGCGACGTGGCCGGCATGGAGGTCACGCTGGCGGACAACGGCCAGCAGGCGCTGGATCGCCTGGCCGCGGCGGCGTTCGACCTCGTGCTGATGGACATCCAGATGCCCGGCATGGACGGCCTGCAGGCCACGCGCCTGATCCGCGCGAACGCGGCGCTGGCCCGCCTGCCCGTGATCGCGATGACGGCGCACGCGATGGCCGGCGACCGCGAGAAGAGCCGCGCCGCCGGCATGAACGACCACGTCACCAAGCCGTTCGAGCCGGCGCAGCTGTTCGAGACGATGCTGCGCTGGCTCACGCCCGTGGCGGCGACGGCGTCCGCGGCGCCGGCGGCGAGCGCCGCGGACGCCGGGCCGCTGGTGGACACGGCGCTGGGCCTGCGTCGCTGCCTGGGCCGGCCGGAGCTTTACGAGAAGATCCTGGGCCGCTACCTGAGGCAGCGCGCCGCCACCGGCAACGAGGCGCGCACCGCGCTGGAGGCCGGCGAGCTGGAGGCCGGCGCGCGCGCCGCCCACACGCTCGTGTCCACCGCGTCGATGATCGGCGCGCCGGCCCTGGCCGAGCTGGCGCGCGAACTGCACGACGCGATCGATCTCGGCGCCCCGGAACGCTGGCGCGGCCTGCTCGACCGCATGGACGCGATGCAGCGCGAAGTGGACGCCGTCCTGGCCGGATACATGGCCTCCCCCGAACGCGCGACCCCCTGATGCACGAAATCGTGCGTGCGCCGCGGCGTTCTGGTTAGGGCCTGTTCACACTAAATGCGTGCCCGCGCCGGCCGTCTGCGAGGCCCCAGGCTAGGCGGACGCGACGCGGCGGGCTGGACGCCCGCAAGGAGCGGCCAACGACGCCTGGGGCCTCGCAGACGGCCGGCCCTCCGGGTGATCCACCAGAAAGCCCGCCTTCCGCGTTGCGAGCGCTTGCCGTGGGGCCACCACGTCGGCGCGCTCGCGCCTTGAAGGCGGGCTTTCTGGTGGTCACGCGGGCACGCATTTAGTGTGAACAGGCCCTAAACTGCCCCGATGCCCAGTTCCCGTCCACCACAGGGTCCGCCTTCCTATTCCACGGCCGACCTCGCGCGCCGGCTCGGCGTGTCCGTGCCCACGGTCCAGCGTTGGGTCGACCTCGGGCACCTGAAGGCCTGGAAGACCGTGGGTGGCCATCGCCGCATCGACGCCGAGAGCGCCGAGGTCTTCATCCGCGCCCAGATGCAGCAGCGCGGGGGCGAGGCCACCGATGCCGCCGCGGCCGAGGCGGTGGTGCCGTTCTCGGTGCTGGTGGTGGACGACAACGCCGATGACCGCGACCTGCTTTGCGCGCTGGTGGAGATCGCCGTGCCCGGGGCCCGCATCGTCGTCGCGCCCAACGGCTTCGATGCGCTGATCGAGGTGGGCAAGGCGATGCCCGACCTGATCGTCACCGACATCACGATGCCCCACATGGACGGCGTCGAGATGATCCGCCACCTGTCCGCGCAGGGCGCCGCGCGGCCGCCGGCCATCGTGGCGGTGTCCGCGCATTCGGCCGCCCACGTCGACAGGCTGGGCGGGCTGCCTTCGGGCGTGACGCTGCTGTCCAAGCCGGTGGAGCCGGGGCTGTTCGTCGAGACGGTCAATACCGCGCTGGACGGCGCTTGAAGAGCGCATTCGGCGCGCTGCGCCGAATTTCAAACCGTTGCTGGACGGCGCGCCGACATGCGGCGCCGGCATGTCAACGTCGCAGCTGCAGTCGCCAGGGTCCGCCGGCCAGGCACGCGTCGACCAGCCAGCCGCCGCTCGCGCCCAGCGAGGCGCTGCCGGGTGCCTGGCGCGTGAGCTGCGGCGCGCTCATGCCGGCAACCGCCGTGACCTGCGGCGCCGCATCGCCCGGCACCCACAGTTGCAGCGCGCAGCCGTGGCCGGCGCCGACGCCCTCCAGCACCAGCCGGTCGGCGCTCGCGCGCAGGCGGGCGCCGGCGTCGGCGGACACGCGCACGTACGGACGCGCCAGCACGCGCATGAGCGCGGTGGCGGTGCCGATGTCGGCGCCCTGCGGGCACGACAGCAGCCGCACGTTGCCGGCTACCGCGCCGGGCCAGACGTGCGGGTCGCTGCAGCCCTGCTTCCAGACCCAGAACGTGGAGCCCATCGTCGACGTGTCCTCGGCGTCGGCCGATCGCAGCATCAGCGGCGCGTCGAGCGCCGGCGCGCGGAAGTAGCCCCATTCGCCGATCCACAGCGGCGCGCCGAGCTGCGCCGCGGCGGCCTGGGCCAGCGCGACGCCGCGCTCCACCGACACCAGCGTCAGGCCGAAGTCCTGGTCGGCGGTGATGGACTCGTTGTACAGGTGCGGCGAGAACACCAGCTGCGTGTCGGCGGTGAAGCCGCGCGGCGGCAGGTTGTCGATGCCGAAGCCGCTCCAGATGATGCTGGGTTCGATCAGCACCAGGTGGGCGAAGCCACCGGGGCGTTGTGCCTCGCCCGCCCGGATCGCCGCGATGCTGCGCGCGTAATAGTTGGCCAGCAGCAGGGTCGAGGCGAGCGGCGGCGACTCGCCGAAGTTGGGCTCGTTGAGCAGGTCGTAGCCGGCCACGGTGGCGTCGTCGCCGAACTCGGCGGCCAGCACCTGCCAGCCGTGCACCAGGTGCGACTGGATGTCGTCGCGGTCGACGTAGAACGACTGGAAGGCGCGCGAGACGTTGGGCGCGAGGTCGCGGCCCGTCACCATGCAGGGCGGCGTGGCGTCGGCGAGCGTGGCCCAGGCCGGCGCGCCGTCCCACCCGGTCATGGGCTCGGTGCCCGCGCGGCAGCGCGTGCCGGGCGGCGCGGCCACGTGCGCGCCCCAGCCGTCCTGGTGCATGTCCAACAGGACGCGCACCCGATGCGCCCGGGCCCACGCGAGCGCCTGGCGGATGCGATCCAGGTAGGCCCGCGAGACCTGGCCGCGCTCGGGCTCCAGCAGCGACCAGGACAGCGTCAGGCGCACCACGTTCATGCCCAGCGCGGCGATGTCGGCGAAGTCCTGCTCGGCGAGCGGCTGCACCGCGGGCAACGCCGGGTCGCGCCGGAAGTACTCGCCCAGCTGGTTGATGTTGACGCCGCGCAGCGTGACCGGCGCGCCGCTGGCGTCGACGATCTGCGGGCCGGCGGGTCCGCTGCGCACGGACAGGGGCGACGGCGCGCCGGCATCCGCGGGCGAGGGTTGCGCGATGGCCGCAATCGCCGCGGCCGCCGGCGGGGCGGGTGCGCCGTATTCGATGCCCAGCGACGCCAGGAAGGCCACCACGCCGGCGATGTGGAGCGCACCCTCGGTGCGCCGCGAGCACGCGCGCTGCAGAGTGCCCGCCACCACGGCGCTGGCGCCCGCGACGAAGGCCACGACCAGCGCGAACGATGCGGCATCCACGGCGCGGACGAACAGCGTGGGCATCCACCACGAGTCAGGGTGCGCGGCGTGGGCTCGCAGCGACGGGAGCAGGGCGAGCGCCTGGACGAGCAGCAGTCCGGCGGCGGCGCCGACGCCCGCGATCGCGCCGGCGGCGAAGGTCGCGCGCGTATCGTCCAGCGGCGCGTCGGCGAGGCGGCGCGCGAGGCCCCGGCGCAGCAGGGCGGCGAGCACCGCGAGGGCGAGCGCCGCGAGGCCCGCGCCGCTCGCCGGCGTCGGTGCCAGGAGCGGCGCGCCCGCGTCGCGGGTAAAGCCGAGCGGCCCGCCTTGCCACCAATGCGCTGCGAGCCACGGGCCCAGCAGCGCGACGGCCAGCGCCGCGAGGCCGGTGCCCAGGCGCTCCCGTGTCGCGACGTCCGGCGGCGGGCGCGTGGAAACGATGCTCGCCGGCTCGCTCCGCCCCATGCTGGCCAGCAGCGCGGGGAACCAGCCGACCAGCGCCATCTTCAGCGCGGCGTACCCGCTGCTCCAGAGCACGAAGCCCCAGGTGGGCCCCCAGCCGATCACGTACGCGCCGCGCCAGGCCAGGGGCAGCAGCACGCACAGCGCGTGCAGCACCGCGCCGATGCCGGCGGCGAGGGTGGCCAGCGCCCAGCCGCCGAAGAACATGCGCGATCGGGAGAACGCGGCCCCGGAGGCGCTCCAGAGCGTACCCACATGGACGATCGCCAGCACCGCCGGCACCTGCACGACGTAGGGCGCCCACCACCACATGGCCGCGACCGGCGAGCCGGTCCATCCGACCCAGGCGAAGATGCCCGAAGGGTCGGCGAGCGCGGCGATCAGCAGCACGGCCGCCACGCCCAGGCTGAGCCTGAGCGCCGCGGCGCGGGAGGGCGAGGACGACGGTCGCACGGGAGGGAGGGTGATGCCCGGAGGCTGCTCGACAGTGGCGCGATCATGCCATCGCGCGGCACTCGGTCCAGCCCCGGTTTTCCCGCCGGCGGCCCGCCTCCGGCGAGGTCGTGCTACGCGCAAGCCTGAGGCGAAGCGTCGCCGCGCGCGGCGGCCAGCGCCTGGGCCAGCACGTCGCGCGAGCCGACGTGGTTGGCCAGGACCAGCACGAGGCGTGCGTTGAGCGCGTGGCTGGCCTCGGTCGTCAGGTCGCGGTGCGCATCGATCAGCGCCTCGTAGAAGTCGTCGGGCGAATCGAGGTGGGGCTGGGTGATCAGGGGCATGGTGAATCCTCAGGCGATCGCAAGTGCGTGGCGGATGGCGGCGGCGACGGTGTCGGCATCGGCGGCGCGCCAGCGGGCGCATACGTGCTGATCGGGGCGCAGCAGGTAGACCGTGCCGGGCTGCAGGTCGTAGCGCGACGCGAGCAGGCCGGCCGTGTCGTGCAGGTCGGCCCCTTCGGCCGAGACCGTGAGCACCTTGACGGGCAGGCCGCGGCCGTCGATGGGCGCGAGCGCGCCGGGCGGCGTGCCGGCGACCAGCACCGTGAAGCCGTCGCCCAGTTCGTGCAGCAGCCATGACGCGCGGCCGTCGCGCGTCGTGACCGGCGCGTCGGCGGCCGGCGCACCGGGCACCATCGCGCCGGCGAACGCATCGGCGTCGGGCGTGTTGAGCGAGGAGCCGTGCAGTGTCGATGGCGTCGACAGCCGGCCGCTGTTGACCAGCGAGCGCGCGAACGGCTGCGTCTTCGCGAGCTCCAGCACCGCGTCGCGGAACAGGCGGCTCACCTCGCTCTTGGGCGTGATGAAGTCGGTGGCGCGCGTCGAATTGCGGATGTTCTCGTCGGCCGCGAATTCGCGTTCGCGGGCGTAGGTGTCGAGCAGCGCGTCGGGCGCGCCGTGCCGCAGGACGGCGGCGAGCTTCCACGCGAGGTTGTCCGCGTCCTGCACGCCGGAGTTCGCGCCGCGGGCGCCGAACGGAGAGACGCCGTGCGCCGAATCGCCGGCGAACAGCACGCGGCCGTGGCGGAAGCTGTCCATGCGCTGGCACGAGAAGGTGTACACGCTGGCCCACTCCAGCTCGAAGGCGACGTCCTTCATCGCGGAGTGCGCCAGCAACGCCTTGACCCGCGGAAGGATCTTCTCCGGCGTTTTCTCCACTTCCGGATCGGCGTCCCACCCGAGCTGGAAGTCGATGCGCCAGATGCCGTCGGGCTGGCGATGCAGCAGCACGCTCTGGTTGGGATGGAACTCGGGGTCGAACCAGAACCAGCGCTCGGCCGGCCCCTCGTGCTTCATGCGCACGTCGGCGATCAGGAAGCGGTCGCGGAAGGTGCGCCCCTTTGATTCGAGGCCCATCAGGCGGCGCACCGACGAGCGGCTGCCGTCGCAGGCGGCCACATGGCCGGCGGCCAGGCGGTACGGGCCGTCGGGCGTGTCGATGGTGAGCACCACGTGGTCGTCGTGCGGCTCCACGCCGCTCACCGCGTTCTTCCAGCGCACGTCGATCAGCGGGAGTTGCGTGCAGCGCTCGGCGAGAAAGCCTTCCACGTAGTACTGCTGCAGGTTCACGAACGCGGGACGCGCATGCCCCGCCTCGGGCAGGAGGTCGAAGGCGTAGACCTGCGCGTCGCGGAAGAACACCTTGCCGACGTTCCACGACACGCCCTTGGCGGCCATGCGGTCGCCGCAGCCCAGGCGGTCGAAGATCTCCAGCGTGCGCTTGGCGAAGCAGATCGCGCGCGAGCCGGTGGACAGCGTGTTGTCGTTGTCCAGCACCACCACGGGTATGCCGCGTTGCGCGAGGTCGATCGCCAGCGCGAGACCGACGGGCCCGGCGCCCACGATCGCCACCGGCCGGCGCACCGGTTGCGGCGCCGCCTGGTCTGGGCTGCGCTGGTAGTGGAAGACCAGCTTCTGGTAGTCGATCGCGGCGCCTGCGCGATCGGCGAGTCCGTTCAATCGCATGCCTGTCTCCGCGTGGCTCAGCCTTCCAGCGTCTCCCACATCTGGCGGTCGCGCTCGGCCGTCCAGACGCGCGGGTCGGGGTATCGCGTCACCTCGTCGTAGCAGCGCGTGACGTCGAAGGGCATGCAGTGGTCGAAGATCACCCAGCTTGCGTACTTGGGCTTGAGCTTCGCGTACGTGTCCTTGTAGACGGCGTTGAGGTCCTTGCCCGCGGCGACACCGGCCTCCACCGATGCGCGCACGTCGGCGATGAAACCCGCCGTCGCTCGCAGGCCCTCGGCCACCTGGGCTTCGCCCTTGAGCGCGGGGCCGCGGCCCGGCACGAGCGCCAGTGGCTTGAGCGCGGCGACGTTCTCGAGCGTCTGCGGCCAGTCCTTGAAGTAGGCGTCGCCGGCGTAGGGCGTGGCGTCGAACTCGACCAGGTCGCCCGACAGCAGCGTGCGCTCCTGCGGCAGCCACACCACCGTGTCGCCCTTGGTGTGGCCGCGTCCCAGTTGGAGCAACTGCACCTCCAGCTTGCCCAGCCACAGCGTCATCCTGTTATGGAAGGTGAGGGTGGGCCACGTGAGGCCCGCGGGCACCGTCTCGACGTCGCGGAACAGGCGCGGGAAGCGGCCGATCTCGCTGGCCTTGTCGGCCTCGCCGCGTTCCACGATCAGGTCGTAGGTGTCCTGGCTGGCGATGACCTGCTGGGGCTGGTAGGCGCTCGCGCCCAGCACGCGCACCGCGTGGTAGTGGGTGAGCACGACGTACTTGATGGGCTTGTCGGTCACCTCGCGGATGCGGCGGATGACGTCGGCGGCCATCGCGGGCGTGGCTTGCGTGTCGGCCACCAGCACGGCGTCGTCGCCGATGACGATGCCGGTGTTCGGGTCGCCTTCCGCGGTATAGGCCCACGCGTGCTCGCTGAGCTGGCTGAAGGTGACCTTCTTCTCTTCGAGGTCGGCCTGGGAGGCGAAGTTCTTGGTGGCGGACATCGGGACGGTCTCCTGGGGAAAGGGGAACGGGCGCAGGTGCGTTCGCCAATGTAGACCCAAACCGGCATCCGCGTCGCCGCGTGCCTCAGGGCCGGGCCGATGGCTGCGGCGACCCGCCCGAGAATAGGCGCGGCGCGGCCGGCGCGATGGCCGGCGCCTGGAGTTCCTTCTGCCACCATCCGACGTCGCGCCAGGCGCCCCGCTTGAAGCCCACTCTGCGATACACGCCCAGCGGTTCGAAGCCGAGGGATTCATGGAGCGCGACGCTGGCCGCGTTGGGCAGCGCGATGCCCGCGAACGCCTGGAAGTATCCGAGCCGGACGAGCTCGTCGAACAGCCGCGCGTAGAGCCGCTTGCCGATCCCGAGGCCGCGCGCGTCCTCGCGCACGTAGGCGGTCACGTCCACCGACCATTGGTAGGCGGCGCGCTCGCGGTGCCTGCTCGCATGGACATAGCCGTTGACCGATCCGCGCTCGTCGAGCGAGACGAGCCAGGGCAGGGCGCGCAATGTCGCCACGATCCGCGCGCGCATGTCGTCGACCGAGGGTTCCTCGAGCTCGAACGAGATGGCCGTGTCGCGCACGATGGGGGCGTAGATGGCGGCGATGGCTGCGGCGTCGGATGGTGCGGCAGTGCGGATGTCCATGCCGGCCCGAGGCGCGCCGCGCCAATCCTGTTCAACGGCACGTCGGACGCTGGCCACTCTTTGCTCCTCAGAGGGTGCGTTGGTTGACGCGCTTCGAAAGCGCTTCGGCTGATTCCTTGCGCTCGCTGTAGCGGTCGACGAGGTAGGGCGAGATGTCGCGCGTCAGCAAGGTGAACTTCATCAGCTCCTCCATGACGTCGACGACGCGGTCGTAGTACGCGGACGGCTTCATTCGGCCGTCCTCCGTGAACTCGTCGAAGGCCTTGGCCACCGACGACTGGTTGGGGATGGTCAGCATGCGCATCCATCGCCCGAGCACGCGCATCTGGTTGACGGCGTTGAACGATTGGCTGCCACCGCTGACTTCCATTACCGCGAGCGTCTTGCCCTGGGTGGGTCGCACGGCGCCGACCGACAGGGGAATCCAGTCGATCTGGGCCTTCAGGATGCCAGTCATGGCGCCATGCCGCTCAGGCGAGCACCAGACCATGCCTTCGGACCAGGCTGCGAGGCTCCTCAACTCCTGCACCTTGGGGTGCGTGTCGGGTGCGCCGTCGGGCAGGGGCAGTCCCGTCGGGTCGAAAACCTTGACGTCGCCGCCCATGGCTTCGAGCAGCCGCGCCGCTTCGAAGGTCAGGAGGCGGCTGTAGGAACGCTCGCGAAGCGAACCATAAAGCATCAGGAACCGCGGCCTGTGGGAGGACCGGATACTCATTGCGAGGCGATCCTGGGTCGGCGCCTCGAACAGTTCGATGTCGAGTGCTGGAAAGGTCTGTTCCAGCTCAAGCACGTCGTGCTCCCGTGTCCTCGATGACTTCGCCGTCTTCCTTCGTGAACGGCGGCAGCTTGCCGACCGGCAGCAGTTCAAGCACCGCTTCGGACGGCCGGCACAGCTTCGTGCCGAGGGGGGTCTCGACGACCGGGCGGTTCATGAGGATGGGGTGTCGCACGATGAAGTCGAGAAGATCCTCGTCGCTCCACTTCGGGTTGCCGAGATCGAGCTCCGCAAAGGGCGTGCCCTTCTCGCGGAGGAGCTCGCGAACGCCGGTGCCCATCGCCGCCACGAGCGCACGGAGCCGTTCCCGGGTCGGCGGGGTCTTCAGGTACTCGATGACCACCGGCTCGATGCCGGCATGGCGGATGAGGCCCAGCACGTTGCGCGAGGTGCCGCACGCCGGGTTGTGGAAGATCGTGACTTCAGGCATGGATCGTCTCCGTGAAATAGCCGTGCGCCGCCACGGCGAGCGCCGCGCCCGCCAGCTCCGCCGCGACGAAGCCGAGGGCGCCGGACGGCGCGATGCCCGCGAAGCTGTCGCTGAACATCCGGCCGAAGACCGCGGCCGGATTGGCGAAGGATGTCGACGCCGTGAACCAGTAGGCCGCGCCGATCCAGGCCGCGACGAGCGTGGCGACGCGCGTGGCGGGCGCGCGCAGGATGACCAGCACGAGGCCGAAGGTGGCGACGCCTTCCGCGAGCCACTGCCCGGTACCGCTGCGCACCTTGGTCGAGAACTGCACGATGTTCATGTCGAACATGGCGTGTGCCAGCCAGGCACCCAGCACCGCGCCCAGCAGTTGCACCGCGATGTAGGGCAGCAGCAGCGTCCACGCCAGTTGGCCGCGACTGGCCATCACGAGCGACACCGCCGGATTGAAGTGCGCTCCGCTGACGGGCCCGAACATCTCGATGAGCACGACCAGGCCGCCGACGGTGGCCAGCGTGTTGGCCAGCAGCGCGATGGCGGCGTTTCCATCGGCCAGGCGCTGGGCCATGATGCCCGAGCCGATGACGATCGCGAGCAGCAGGGTCGTCCCCAGCCCTTCGGCGATCAGTCTGCGTGAGGTCGGAAAGCCGGCTTCCATGCGGCTCAGCAGCACGAGGTGCCGGCCGCACTCTTGACCGGGATGCCGATGGCCTTGCCGCGCGGTGCGCTGCCCGCGCAGCAGGCAGCCGCGGTCTCCTGGTCCGCCGGCGAAACTTCGCTGAACACGGGAATGTTGCCCAGCGTGTGGAACTGCTCCCAGGCGATGCCTTGAGGATCGGTCACCCAGTACTTGTCGCTGCGCGCATAGCAGCAGGTGGTCTCGCCCACGTCCAGCAGCGTCAGGTCCGCGGCTTCGGCCTGCGCCTTCAGGGTCGCCAGCTCCTCCTCTGTGTCCGTCTGGATGCCGAGATGGTCGATGCCGAGCTTGCTGCCGCGGGTCGAGATCGCGAAGTTGATGCGCGGGTCGTCGAGCATCCACTTCGCGTAGTCGCCTTCGATGCGGGTCGGTTCGGCCGCGAACATCTTCGAGTAGAAGGCAATGCTTGCCTCGAGGTCGGCGACGTGGGCGTGGATGTGGAATCGCTTCATGACGATCTCCTTGGCGGTGGAAGAGTCAGCAGCAGGCCGCTGACGGCGAAGGCAGGGCGCAGGCCGCGCCGGCGCAACAGTTCTCGGTGAGGTAGCCCAGCACCCCGTTCATCTGCTCGTAGGCGGCGCGATAGACCAGGTTGCGGCTGGCGCGCTCCTGGGTCACGAGGCCGGCAGACGCGAGCTCCTTCAGGTGGAAGGACAGCGTGGTGGCCGGGATGCCCAGGCCCTCCTGCATGACCCCGGGCGTCAGGCCCTGCGGCCCGGAGACCACGAGCGCCCGGAAGGCCTTGAGCCGCACCGGATGGGCCAGGGCCGCGAGCGCCTTGATGACCTGGTCTTCGTTCATGAATCCATAGTACCAGAAAGATGGAAGTGATGAGCGGCTGTCCAACGATGCATGTCTGGACTTTGGGGAGACTTCCTGGAATCGGTGCCATCGGGCACGAGCGTGCCGTTTCCGGTGAGCATCGCAACCTCGACGTGTTCGGGATGCTCGATCGGCGAGGCGGCGCCAGAAATGGAAAAAGCCTTGCAAGTCGTTGACTCGCAAGGCTTTCGGACGTTCTGGTGGCGCTTCAGGGATTCGAACCCCGGACCTGCGGATTATGATTCCGTCGCTCTAACCGGCTGAGCTAAAGCGCCAAGCCTGCCATTATATGCAACTTTTTGGCCGATTGGGAAGAGGTTGCCGGCACAATGTCGAAAAAGGCCTTTCGGGCTTGCAGTGCGCCCGTCTGCCCCGACCATAGAGCCTCGTGCGTTCCCTCGTGGGACGCCCCGGCGGCCGCGGTCTCCGGCCCGCTTCGAGAGATCCATTTCCTCCCATGTTCAGCTTCTTCCGCAAGAAAACCGATGCCGGCTCCCCGTGGGAGACGCAGCGCATGCCGGACGTCGTGCCGACGGTCGAACCGCCGGCGAGCGCTCCCGCGCCCGCGCCTGTGAGCGCACCCGCCGCCGAGCCGGCCGCCGCGCCGCTTGACTTCCTCAAGCGCGTCTTCACCGGCACGCCAGCGGCGCCCGAACCCGTGGCGCCGCCGCCCGCGCCGGTCGTGGCACCCGCGCCGGCCCCGGTGGCCGAGGCGCCTCGCGAGGCCTGGTTCCAGCGCCTGCGCAAGGGACTGGCGCGCACCGGCTCCGGCATCGCGCAGGTGTTCACCGGCGCGCGCATCGACGACGAGCTGTACGAGGAACTGGAGTCGGCGCTGCTGATGGCCGACGCCGGCGTGCGGGCCGCCGAGCACCTGCTCAAGGACCTGAAGCAGCGCGTGAAGGCCGCGGGCGTCACCGAGCCGGCGCAGGTCAAGGGCCTGCTGGCCGACGCCATCGTCGACCTGCTCGCGCCGCTGGAGCGCTCGCTGATGGTGGGCGAGCACCAGCCCACGGTGATCATGGTGGCGGGCGTCAACGGCGCCGGCAAGACCACCAGCATCGGCAAGCTCACGCGCCACCTGGCCGAGGCCGACTGCAAGGTGCTGCTGGCCGCGGCCGACACGTTCCGCGCGGCCGCGCGCGAGCAGCTCGAGGTGTGGGCCGACCGCAACCAGGTGGAGATCGTCAGCCAGGAGGGCGGCGATCCGGCGTCGGTCACGTTCGACGCGGTCAAGGCCGGCAAGGCGCGCGGCTGCGACGTCGTGATCGCGGACACCGCGGGGCGCCTGCCCACGCAGCTGCACCTGATGGAGGAGCTGAGGAAGATCAAGCGCGTGATCACCAAGGCCGACGGCACGGCGCCGCACGAGGTGCTGCTGGTGATCGACGGCAACACCGGCCAGAACGCGCTGGAGCAGGTGAAGGCCTTCGACGCCGCGCTGGGCCTCACTGGCCTGGTCGTGACCAAGCTCGACGGCACGGCCAAGGGCGGCGTGCTGGCCGCGATCGCGCTGTGGTCGCGCGACCGTGCTGCCCAGTCGAACGCCAGGCCCATCCCCGTCTACTTCATCGGCGTGGGCGAGAAGCTGGAAGACCTGCAGACCTTCAGCGCGCGCGAGTTCGCGAGCGCGCTGCTGAACTGATCCGCTCGGCGCAATGAAGAACGGGGCCCGCGGGCCCCGTTCTTCATTGCTTGTGCGTCGCGCGCCAGTCCTCGACGGCCTTCATCGTGTTCTTCACGTGATCGGCCGGATCCATGCTCGAGTATTCGTAGAGGATCTTGGCATCCGGCGAGATCACGTACGAGATCCGGCCCGACATCGGCAGCATCGCCATCTTCGCGTCGTACGACTTGATGATGGCCGACTCGGGGTCGGCGGCCACGGCGAACTTGTCGCGGCACTCTTCCTTGGAGAACTTGACCTGCGTGGCGATGTCGTCGTGCGAGACGCCGACGACCGTGGCGCCCAGCGCGGCGAACTTCTCGGTGGCGTCGGCGAACAGGTGCGCCTCCAGCGTGCAGCCGCTGGTGAACGCCTTCGGGAAGAAGTACAGCACCACCGGCCCCTTCTTGAGCGCGTCGGCCAGCACCAGCGGCGACTGCTTGCCGCCGACCGCGGCCTCGGTGGTGAACAGCGGCGCGGCGTCGCCCGGCTTGAGCGCGGCATGGGCGGTGGTGGCGAGCCCGAACAGGGCGGTCGCGGCGAGCAGCGGGGTGAGGCGACGAAGCATGGCGGTCTCCAACGGGGATCGTTCGAATGAGGCCGCGATCCTATCCGCTGGAGCTGAACCCTGCTGGCGACGCAAATTGAACCGACAGCCGTGATGCCGGCATGTACATGTCCGCCGCCGCCGGCGCTCGATCAGGGATCAGAAGTTCAAGGGAGCGGCGGAACCGGCTTTGCCGGGCCGCTCGCGGCCGGCCCCTCGGGGAGTGGAGCCGGCAGAGGGCTCGCGCAGCGAGACCCCGGCGGAACAGCATCCGGCCTGCAAGCCGGATGCTTCCGAGCTGCCAGCGACCGTGAGGCTCACATCTTTCCGCCCATCATGCCCTTCATGCCGCCCATCTTCTTCATCATCTTCATGAGGCCGCCGCCCTTCATCTTCTTCATCATGTCGCGCATCTGCTCATATTGATTGAGCATGCGGTTGACGTCCTGCACCTGCACGCCGGCGCCCTTGGCCACCCGGAACTTGCGCTTGGCCTTGAGCAGCTCGGGCTTGCGGCGCTCGAGCGGGGTCATCGAGTTGATGATGCCTTCCATGCGGCGCATGTCGCGCTCGGCCTTGTCCATGTCGGGCTGGCCGGCCTTGGCGGTCATCTCGGTGGGCAGCTTGTCCATCAGGCCGGCGAGGCCGCCCATCTTCTTCATCTGGCTCAGCTGGGCCAGGAAGTCGTTGAGATCGAAGTCGTTGCCCGAGCGCACCTTCTCGGCGAGCTTCTGCGCGGCCTCGATGTCGAGGCCCTTGGTGACGCCCTCGACCAGCGCGACGATGTCGCCCATGCCCAGCACGCGGCCGGCGTGGCGATCGGCGTCGAACACCTCGAGGCCGTCGATCTTCTCGGACGTGCCTGCGAACTTGATGGGCGCGCCGGTGATCTGGCGCACCGACAAGGCCGCGCCGCCGCGGGAGTCGCCGTCGAGCTTGGTGAGCACGATGCCGGTGAGCGGCAGCGCCTCCTTGAAGGCCTTGGCGGTGTTGATGGCGTCCTGGCCCTGCATCGCGTCGACGACGAACAGCGTCTCGACGGGGTTCAGCAGCGCGTGCAGGTCCTTGATCTCGGCCATCAACAGCTCGTCGATGGCCAGGCGGCCGGCCGTGTCGACCAGCAGCACGTCGAAGTAGTGCTTGCGCGCGTAGTCGATGGCGGCCACGGCGATGTCGTGCGGCTTCTGGTCGGGCGTGGACGGGAACCATTCCGCGCCGGCCTGCTTCGTGACCGTCTTCAGCTGCTCGATGGCGGCCGGGCGGTAGACGTCGCCCGACACCGTGAGCACCTTCTTCCTGCGCTTCTCGATGAGGTGCTTGGCGAGCTTGGCGGTGGTGGTGGTCTTGCCGGCGCCCTGCAGGCCGGCCATCAGGATGACGGCGGGCGGCTGCACCGCGAGGTTGATGTCGGAGATGCCCTCGCCCATCGTGGCGGCAAGTTCCTTCTGCACGATGCTGACGAGCACCTGGCCCGGCGTGAGCGAGGCCACCACTTCCTGGCCCAGCGCCTTGTCCTTCACGCGGGCGATGAAGTCGCGCACGACGGGCAGCGCCACGTCGGCTTCCAGCAAGGCCATGCGCACTTCGCGCAGCATGTCCTGGACGTTGGATTCGGTGATGCGGGCCTGGCCGCGCATCGTCTTGACGAGGCGTGACAGGCGGTCGGTGAGGGTGGAGGCCATGTGATGAGCGCGTCGCGCCCCGGTAAACTGCAGGGATGATTCTATCGTCCGCCCCTGTCCATGCGCTCGCCTGGGCCGCCGTCTGCGCCTATGCGCTGTCGGCCGTCGGGCGTCCCGCGTGGGGTGCGCGGGCGCAGGTGCTCGCGCTGGCGCTGCACGGCCTGTGGGCGGTGGCCACCTTCGTGGGCGAGGCCGAGGCGGGGCAGGGCATCCGCTGGGGCTTCGCGCCCGTGCTGTCGCTCACCGCTTGGCTCGTGCTGGTGGTGCATTTCGCCGAGACGCGACTCGTGCCCATCTCCGGGTTGCGCCGCGTCTTCGCGCTGATCGGTGCGGCCAGCGTGCTGCTGGCGCTCGAGTTTCCGGGCGACGTCATGAGGGCGGCCACCTCGGTCTACGCGCCGCTGCACTGGACGCTGGGCATCGCCGCGTATGCGCTGTTCGGCGTGGCCGTGGTGCACGCGGCCATGCTCGACGCGGCCGAGCGCCAGATGCGCCAGAAGGCCGGCGCCGGGCTGATGGGCATGCCGTTGCTGTCGCTGGAACGGCTCACGTTCCTGTTCGTCGAGGCCGGCTTCGTCGTGCTGACGCTGGCCATCGTCATCGGCCTGGCGACGGTGGTGCACTGGCGCTGGGCCGACCACAAGACGGTGCTGTCGCTGGCCAGCTGGGCCACGTTCGCGGCGCTCATCGTGGGACGCCGCACGCGCGGCTGGCGCGGCCGCCAGGCCACGCGCTGGGTCTACGCCGGCGCCGTGCTGGTGCTGCTGGCCTATGCGGGCTCGCGCTTCGTGTTCGAGGTGGTGCTGCAGCGCGCGCCCACCGGATTGGGAAGCTGATCGATGATCTTTCGCCTGCTGCTGTGGGTGGCCCTGGGCGTCGTCGCCTGGATGATGTTGAGGCCGAAGCCGCGCGCCGCGCCGCCGCGCTCGCAGGCGAAGTACGGCGCGCCGGCCCCGGCGCCCGAGGCGATGGTCGACTGCGCACGCTGCGGCCTGCACTTTCCCGCGTCGGAAGCGGTCCGCGACGGCGCGCGCCTCTACTGCTGCACCGCGCATCGCGACGCGGGGCCGCGTGAATAGGCGCGGTGCCGTCCATGTGGGGTAGCCGCCAGCGCAAGGCGGCCCGCGCGGCCAAGTCGCGCGAGGGCGCGAACGCGGGCCTGCCCGAGGAGTCGTGGTTCAGCGCGCTGGAAGGCTCGCTCGACCAGGCGCCGCCTGCCGCGGCCGCCGGCGGCCGCTGGAGCGTGCCCAACCCGGTGCTGCGGCCGCTGGCCGGCCACGCGCTGCGGCGCATCTTCGGCACCTACGTGGCGGCGCGCGCGGCGCTCGGCGTGGCGCTCGTGCTGGCCATCGCCTTGATGGGCGCGGCCACCAACCACTACCTCATCAGCGCGCCGCTGATCCTGTGCGGCGCCTACGTGGTGCAGGCCGCGATCTGGTGGCTCACCGACCAGCTGCGCGCGTTCCGGGCGCTGCAGTCCGCGCGCTGGCAATGGTGGATGACGATCGGCGTCGACCTGCTGTGCTTCGGCGCCATCCACTGGATCGATCCCACGTCCAGCCTGAACTTCACCGCGCTGCTGGTGCTGCCGGTGTTGATGGCCGGCATCCTCACGCCGCGGCTGCCCGCGCTGGCGACGGCCGCCGGCGTCGCGCTGATGCTGCTGGGCGCGGCGGCGCGCGTCGCCGGCTCGGTGCCCGACTCGGCGGCGCTGATGTCGCAGGCCGGCCTCAGCGGCATCGGCCTGTTCGTGGTGGCGCTGCTGGCGGGCGAGCTGTCGATGCGCCTCGCGCACGAGGAACGCACGGCGCGCGACAGCCGCGAGCGCGCGCGCCAGCAGGCCCAGCTGAGCCGGCTGGTCATCGAGGACATGGCCGACGGCGTGATCGTGATCGACCGCCAGCTGCGCGTGCGCGCCGCCAATCCGTCGGCGCGCCGGCTGCTGGTGGCGCAGGCCTCGCGCTGCCCGTCGCCGCCGTTCTCGCTGCGGCTGCATCCGGGCTGGCTGGTGCTGGCCGACGCGGTGGAGCACGCGTTCGGCGCCGGCAACTGGCCGCCCGCGCCGGTGGACCTCAACATCCAGCTGGAGGACGCCACGCGCCGCGCGCTGCACATCCGCGGGCGCTTCACGCGCAGCCGCTCCGACGGCAACGACACCGCGCCGGCCGACGAGCCGCTGTGTGTGCTGTTCATCGAGGAGCTGCGCGCGGTGCAGGCGCGCCTGCGCCAGGAGCGGCTGGCGGCGATGGGCCGCATCTCGGCCGGCGTGGCGCACGAGATCCGCAATCCGCTTGCCGCGATCTCGCAGGCCAACGCGCTGCTGGAGGAGGACGAGCTGCGGCCCGACCAGCGCCGGCTGATCCGCATCATGACCGACAACATCGAGCGCCTGCGCCGCATCGTCGACGACGTGATGGAGGCGGCGCCGGGGTCGCTGGCGCCGTCGCGCACGCTGGACGTCACCGCCGAGATCGCCGGCATCTGCAGCGAGTGGGCGCGCACCGTGGGCCTGACGCTGGGCAGCGCGAGCCGGCTGCAGGTGCTGCTGCCGTCCGCCCCGGTGGGCGTGGTCTTCGACTCCGACCACCTGCGCCGCGTGCTGGTGAACCTGCTTGACAACGCGATCCGCCACGCCAGCCCCGCGCCCGGCGGCGTGCGCATCGAGCTCGATCAGAGCGAGGACGGCGCCTGGGCGCGGCTGTCGGTGGCCAGCGACGGCGAGCCGATCCCGCAGGACGTGGAGCCCTACCTGTTCGAGCCCTTCCATTCGACGCGCAGCCGCGGGACGGGCCTCGGGTTGTACATTTGCAGGGAGCTCTGCGAGCGCCACGGCGCCCGGATCGACTTCCGGCGCCACGACGATCGCCATTGCAACGTGTTCGAGGTGATGATGCCGCGTGAATCGCTGACCTCGGTCGAGGGCAGGCTGGTCCTATGACGACGACGGTGAATGCCGGCCACGCCGGATCCTCCGGTTCGGCCGCCGTGCATGCCAGCAGCGTGCTCGTCGTCGACGACGAGCCCGACCTGCTCACGCTCTACGAGCTCACGCTGCTGCGCGAGGGCCTGGAGGTGGAGACCGCGTCCACCGTCGCCCAGGCCCGCGAGGTCCTGCAGACGCGGGTGTTCCGCGCCGTCATCAGCGACATGCGCCTGCCCGACGGCAGCGGCCTCGACCTGTTGCGCTGGCTGGAGGACAGCGGCCGCCCCGAGAAGGTGATCGTGGTCACGGCCTACGGTTCGCCCGAGAACGCGGTGACCGCGCTGAAGGCCGGCGCGTTCGACTACCTCACCAAGCCGGTGGACCTGCGCCAGTTCCGCGCGGTGGTGGCCTCGGCGATGGGACGCACGCGCGCCACGCCGCCGCCGCCGCCCGCCGACGCCGAGCCGGCCGACCTGCGCGGCGATCCGCTGCGTCGCCTGGTGGGCGCCTCCGACGCGATGACGCACGTGCGCGGCCTGGTCGAGAAGGTCGCGCGCAGCATGGCGCCCGTGCTGGTGCAGGGCGAGTCGGGCACCGGCAAGGAGCTGGTGGCGCGCGCCATCCACGACGTGAGCGCGCGCGCCGGCCAGCCCTTCGTGGCCGTGAACTGCGGCGCGATCCCCGAGACGCTGCTCGAGTCGGAATTCTTCGGCGTGCGCAAGGGCGCGTTCACCGGCGCGAACGCCGACCGCGACGGCTTCTTCCAGGCGGCCAACGGCGGCACGCTGTTCCTCGACGAGATTGGCGACCTGCCGTTCGCGATGCAATCCAAGCTGCTGCGCGCGATCCAGGAGCGCGCGGTGCGGGCGATCGGCGCCACCAACGAGCAGACCCTCAACGTGCGCATCGTCAGCGCCACGCACAAGGACCTCGCCGCCGAGGTGCAGGCCGGGCGCTTCCGCCAGGACCTGTTCTACCGCCTCAACGTGATCGACATCAAGGTGCCGCCGCTGCGCGATCGCCTGGTCGACTTGCCGGCCATCGCCGACGCGCTGCTGGCACGCCTCGCGCGCGAGGCCGGCGTGACGCCGTCGCCGCGGCTCGCGTCCGACGCGCGCGCGCTGCTCGCGCGCTACGCGTTCCCGGGCAACGTGCGCGAGCTCGAGAACCTGCTCCACCGCGCCGTGGCGCTCAGCGACGGCGAGATGATCCGTCCGCACGACCTGGCGCTGCCCGAGGCCCTGCTGGCCGACGCGCCGGTCGATCCCGACGCATCGACGATCGCGGCCGTGGTCGTCGACCACGCCGGCGCGGGTCCGACGGTGGGCGAGGCCATGGGCGCGTCCGCGCCGGCAGGTCGCGAGGTGGCGCCGCCGGCCGCCCGCGAGCCGGTGCCTGACGACCTGGTGCGCTACCTCGACGAGGTGGAGCGCACGATCCTCGTGCGGGCGCTGGAGCGCCAGAACTTCAACCGCACGGCCGCCGGCGCCAGCCTCGGGCTGTCGCTGCGCCAGATGCGCTACCGGATGGCGCGGCTCGGCATCACCGAGTCCGAGTCCTCGGAACCCTGATGAGCGCCGCCCGGCCGCCCGAAGGCGCTCGCACCGCAGCCGCAAGGCGGAGGGTGGCCTGATGACCTCCGAGTGGGACGGCGGCTGGTGGCGCGGCGCGACGCGCGTGCCGTCGCCCAACTTCTCCGCGCGGCCCGCAGGCGCGCGCGTGGACACCGTGGTGCTGCACTCCATCAGCCTGCCGCCCGGCGAGTACGGCGGTGACGGCATCCGGCGGCTGTTCACCAACACGCTCGACTGGTCGGCCCATCCCTATTTCGAGACCATCCGCGGGCTCGAGGTGTCGGCGCACTTCGTGGTGCGGCGCGACGGGTCGGTGCTGCAGTTCGTGTCCATCGCCGACCGCGCGTGGCACGCCGGCCGCTCGGCGTGGGACGGCCGCGAGGCGGCCAACGACTGGTCGATCGGCGTCGAGCTGGAAGGCCTCGAGGGCGACACCTTCGAGCCCGCGCAGTACGCGGCGCTCGAGCGGCTGCTGCCGGCCATCGACCGCGTCCGCGCCGTTCGTCAAGTCGTCGGGCACGAGCACGTGGCGCCCGGCCGCAAGATCGATCCGGGGCCCGGCTTCGACTGGCGCGAGCTCGCCGCGCGGTTGCACTGGGGCGCGGACCGCATCCCGCCCGCGGGGCCGCACGGGGCCTGAAGCCGGCGCGCCGGAACACGGCGGCATGCGGCCCCTTCGCGCACGATGTGGCGCGGCGCGAGCGGCCATGCGGGTTCGCCCGGAACGAGCGCGCAACGGCGCGGGTTGGCGGCGTATCGCCGTGCCGGATGCGTCGAAATCGGCGCTCGAAAGGCCTGTCATCAAGATTTCTTGAATCCCCGTGTGGCACTACGGGTAGTGCCTAGGCTGTTTTTTTTCACTAGCTATAGCGTTGTCTTCCCCTTACCTGCTAAAGTAAAACATCGGTCAACCGAAGCAATTCGCTCAATGACTACCCCTCACGACGCACTCCGCGCGGACCCTGCCGGCACTGGCCGGCTACCGCAGCAGCACGGAGTGTTTTTCTCGGCCTCGCCGAGCGGGTAGACCCTCCACACGTCGTCGCGCACGCCTTGTTTTCCAGCGAGGTCGGCCGCGGCTTTGTGTGCCGGGTTTGAGAGTTCTGCACACGGTACGCACAAGTCATCCACAGGTTTTTCCGTTTTCAGATAAAGCAAGAAGGAGTCGCCATGCAGGGAATCGCATCCACCATCAACGAGACCGGAGTCGCGGCGCGCGTCGCGCCCGCCCAGACGGTCGCCGGCACGCACTCCGCCTACCAGGGCTACCAGATCCTGCGCCGCAATGGCGCCGTGGTCTCGTTCGAGCCCAGCAAGATCGCCGTCGCGCTGATGAAGGCCTTCCTGGCCGTCCACGGCACGCAGGGCGCGGCCTCGGCCAGCGTGCGCGAGACCGTCGACGGCCTCACCGAGAGCGTGGTGCGCGCCCTGCTGCGCTCGCGCCCGGCCGGCGGCACGTTCCACATCGAGGACATCCAGGACCAGGTCGAACTGGGCCTGATGCGCGGCAGCCACCATGAGGTCGCGCGTGCCTACGTGCTGTACCGCGAGCGCCGCGCCCAGGATCGCCTGAAGTCCGGCCAGGTCGAGGTGAAGGTCGCCGAGCCCGAGCTGTTCGTCACCGACAAGGGCGAGCGCGTTCCCCTCGATGTCGCCCACCTGCATTCGCTGATCGTCGCCGCCTGCGCCGACCTCGGCCCCGACGTCACCGCCGAGCCGGTGTTCGCCGAGACCCGCCGCAACCTCTACGACGGCGTCCCGATGGACGAGGTCTACAAGGCGGCCATCCTGGCCTCGCGCACGCTGATCGAGAAGGAACCCGGCTACACGCGCGCCACCGCACGCCTGCTGATGCACACGATCCGCCGCGAGATCCTGGGCGAGGAGGTGTCGCAGGAGCAGATGGCCGAGCGCTACGCCGAGTACTTCCCCAAGTTCATCAAGCGCGGCGTGAAGGCCGAGCTGCTCGACGAGAAGCTGCAGCAGTTCGACCTGGCCAAGCTGGGCGCCGCGCTGGACCACTCGCGCGACATGCAGTTCGACTACCTCGGCCTGCAGACCCTGTACGACCGCTACTTCCTGCACGACAGCGACGAGCGCATCGAGCTGCCGCAGGCGTTCTTCATGCGCGTGGCCATGGGCCTGTCGCTGGGCGAGATCGACCGCGAGGCGCGCGCCATCGAGTTCTACAACGTGCTGTCGACGTTCGACTTCATGTCCAGCACGCCCACGCTGTTCAACTCGGGCACCCGCCGCTCGCAGCTGTCCAGCTGCTACCTGACCACGGTTGCCGACGACCTCGACGGCATCTATGAAGCGCTGAAGGAGAACGCGCTGCTGTCGAAGTTCGCCGGCGGCCTTGGCAACGACTGGACCAACGTCCGCGCGCTCGGCTCCTATATCAAGGGCACCAACGGCAAGAGCCAGGGCGTCGTGCCCTTCCTCAAGGTCGTCAACGACACGGCCGTGGCCGTCAACCAGGGCGGCAAGCGCAAGGGCGCGGTCTGCGCGTACCTGGAGACGTGGCACCTGGACATCGAGGAGTTCCTGGAGCTGCGCAAGAACACCGGCGACGACCGCCGCCGCACCCACGACATGAACACGGCGAACTGGATTCCCGACCTGTTCATGCGCCGCGTGATGGAAGGCGGCGACTGGACGCTGTTCTCGCCGTCCACCTGCCCCGACCTGCACGACCTGGTGGGCCTGAAGTTCGAGGAGGCCTACACCGCCTACGAGGCCAAGGCCGACCGCGGCGAGCTCAAGCTGTTCAAGCGCGTGCAGGCCAAGGACCTGTGGCGCCGCATGCTGTCGATGCTGTTCGAGACCGGCCATCCCTGGATCACCTTCAAGGACGCCTGCAACGTGCGCTCGCCGCAGCAGCACGTGGGCGTGGTGCACTCGTCCAACCTGTGCACCGAGATCACGCTCAACACCAGCGACACCGAGATCGCGGTCTGCAACCTCGGCTCCGTCAACCTGGCCCAGCACCTGGTGGCCACGGCCGACGGCGCGATGGCGATCGACCACTCGAAGCTGCAGAAGACCGTGCGCACCGCGATGCGCATGCTCGACAACGTCATCGACATCAATTACTACGCGGTCAAGAAGGCGCGCGACTCCAACCTGCGCCATCGCCCGGTTGGCCTGGGCATCATGGGCTTCCAGGACTGCCTGTACCAACTTCGCACGCCGTACGCGAGCGAAGCTGCCGTCGAATTTGCCGATCGCTCGATGGAGGCGGTCTGCTACTACGCGTACTCGGCGTCCACCGAGCTCGCCGCCGAACGTGGCCGCTACTCGTCGTTCAAGGGCTCGCTGTGGGACAAGGGCATCCTGCCGTTCGACTCCATCGACCTGCTGGCCAAGCACCGCGGCGGCTACGTCGAGGTCGACCGTTCGTCGACGCTCGACTGGGACGCGCTGCGCGCCAAGATCGCCCAGCACGGCATGCGCAATTCCAACTGCGTGGCCATCGCCCCGACCGCGACGATCTCCAACATCATCGGCGTCGACGCGTCGATCGAGCCGGCGTTCGGCAACCTGTCGGTGAAGTCCAACCTGTCGGGCGAGTTCACGGTCGTCAACGAGTACCTGGTGCGCGACCTGAAGCGCCTGGGCCTGTGGGACTCCGTGATGCTGATGGACCTGAAGCACTACAACGGCTCGCTGCGCGCCGTCGACCGCGTGCCGGAGGAACTGAAGTCGCTGTACGCCACGGCGTTCGAGGTCGACGCCACCTGGCTGGTGGAAGCCGGCTCGCGTCGCCAGAAGTGGATCGACCAGGCGCAGTCGCTCAACATCTATCTGTCGGGCGCATCGGGCAAGAAGCTCGACGAGACGTACAAGCTGGCGTGGCTGCGCGGCCTGAAGACCACGTACTACCTGCGCACGATGGGCGCAACGCACGCGGAGAAGAGCACGGTCGACCGCAAGCAGCTCAACTCGGTGCCGTCGTCGCAGTCGTCCGGCGGACTGTCGGCGATGGAGATCGCGGCGCAGCAGGCACAAGCCATGCTCAGTGAATCGCCGGCCACCGACATCAAGTTCTGCGGTGTCGACGACCCGACCTGCGAGGCCTGCCAATAAGCGGCGGCCAGGCCGATGCGTCACGCGCTTCGGCGCGTGACGCATCGAGCAAGCAAAGCACTTCTCACGACGATGCCGACACTCTCACCCGTATGCGCACGCACTCGAGACTCGAGCGCGCGGCGCATGCATGACGAGCACGATCGCGATCAGTCGAAATGCTGCGAAGCACATGAGACCAATGACGCTGCTTCGATGCGAGGCAGCAACAACGAGAGTGCTTCGCTGTCAATAAGTGCTTGGTGTTTCAACACAACACTCCGATAATTCAGAGCCATAGGAAGCACACACATGCTGGTCTGGGAAGACGACCTCCGGTCTCCACAAAGTTCTCTGCCGCCGACGTCCACCGCGTTCAACAACGATGGACGGATGGCCTCTCCGTCGCTCCGCGACGTGCAGTCCGCGCCGGTGCTGACGCAAGCCGTCGACGCGCGCGCCGTGCCGCACTCCGAGCCACAGGTCTCGCCCGCGATCTCCATCGCCGCCACGCACGCCACGAAGTCCGCGCGCCGCGTCACGGCCGCCGAGAAGCGCATCATCAACGGCCAGACCGACGTCAACCAGCTGGTGCCGTTCAAGTACAAGTGGGCGTGGGAGAAGTACCTCGCCACGTGCGCGAACCACTGGATGCCGCAAGAGGTGAACATGTCGCGCGACATCGCGCTTTGGAAGGACCCGAACGGTCTGACCGAAGACGAGCGCCGCATCATCAAGCGCAACCTCGGCTTCTTCGTGACGGCCGATTCGCTGGCCGCCAACAACATCGTGCTGGGCACGTACCGCCACATCACCGCCCCCGAGTGCCGCCAGTTCCTGCTGCGCCAGGCGTTCGAGGAAGCGATCCACACGCACGCGTACCAGTACATCGTCGAGTCGCTCGGCCTCGACGAGAGCGAGATCTTCAACGCGTACAACGAAGTCGCCTCGATCCGTGACAAGGACCAGTTCCTGATCCCGTTCATCGAAGCGATCATGGATCCGAACTTCCACACCGGCACGCCGGAAAACGACCAGACGCTGCTGCGCAGCCTGATCGTGTTCGCCTGCCTGATGGAAGGCATGTTCTTCTACGTCGGCTTCACGCAGATCCTGTCGCTGGGCCGCCAGAACAAGATGACCGGTGCCGCCGAGCAGTACCAGTACATCCTGCGCGACGAGTCCATGCACTGCAACTTCGGCATCGACCTGATCAACCAGGTCAAGCTGGAGAATCCGCACCTGTGGACGGCCGAGTTCAAGCAGGAGATCAAGGGCCTGTTCATGAAGGCGGTCGAGCTCGAGTACCGCTACGCCGAAGACACCATGCCGCGTGGCGTGCTGGGTCTGAACGCATCGATGTTCAAGGGCTACCTGCGCTACATCGCCAACCGGCGTGCACAGCAGATCGGCCTGGAGGCGCTCTTCCCGAACGAGGAAAACCCGTTCCCCTGGATGAGCGAGATGATCGACCTGAAGAAGGAACGCAACTTTTTTGAAACCCGCGTCATCGAGTACCAATCCGGTGGCGCACTGTCCTGGGACTGATCGTCCGGAGGTCCGCACGAGGCGGACGCGATCGGTCATCGGGGTGTTGTAGAGAGATCAAGATCCGCGGCGCCAGAAGAATCATCGTCAGATGTGATTCGCTGGCACTGCAACCCAGTTCATCGTCATGCAAACCACCCGCCGCTTCGTGCGGTGGGCAAGGCAAGCAGGCGATGAATGCCGCACCGGTTTTTGGGGCGGCGTTTCATGCAACTTGATCAAGGAGATTGAAATGGCAACTGCGAAGAAACCGGTCGCGAAGAAGGCGGCTCCGGCGAAGAAGGCTCCGGCCAAGAAGGCGGCCCCGGCCAAGAAGGCGGCGGCGAAGAAGGCTCCGGCCAAGAAGGCGGCTCCTGCCAAGAAGGCTCCGGCCAAGAAGGCCCCGGCGAAGAAGGCTGTCGCGGCGAAGAAGCCCGCGGCGAAGAAGCCGGTCGCCAAGAAGGCTGCGGCGAAGAAGCCGGTCGCCAAGAAGGCTGCTGCCAAGAAGGCCCCGGCGAAGAAGGCCGCGCCTGCGAAGAAGGCGGCCGCCAAGGCGCCTGCGAAGAAGGCCGCTGCGAAGGCGCCTGCGAAGAAGGCCGCCGCCAAGGCGCCTGCGAAGAAGGCTGCCGCCAAGAAGCCCGCTGCAAAGAAGGCGGCGCCCGCGGCGCCCGCTGCGCCTGCAACGGCTCCTGCGCCTGCTGCGAAGACCGCTCTGAGCCCGGCAGCCGCCTGGCCGTTCCCCACGGGCAACAAGCCCTGAGGATCAGTGGCGCAAGCCACAAAGCGTTCTCGCTTGACTGGAAGCCCGGCCTCGGCCGGGCTTTTTCTTTGGGGACATGACGGCCCCACGCTCGCTGGCGCTCGCTGCCCCCGAGGGGCTGGCCGCGAGCAGCCCTGCACAGCCGGATCTGCCGCTCCCTTGAACTCCATGCCGTCGGGTGAGCGGCAGCGCCGTGTGACTGTGGCGCGCGAGACCGCTCAGCTGCCGAGAAGGCGATGACCCCATTCGATTCCTTACCCTGCTTGTCTGCGCGCGGCGACGGCGTGCTGCTGCAGTTGAGCGTGATGCCCAACGCGAAGCGCACGGAGGTCGATGGGCTGCACGATGGCGCGCTGCGCGTGCGTCTGGCCGCGCCGCCGATCGACGGCCGCGCCAACGAGGCGTTGGTGGCGTGGCTGGCGAAGTCGCTGGGCGTGCCGAAGCGCGACGTCGAGGTGCTGCGCGGCGAGTCGAGCCGGCGCAAGCAGGTGGCGATCGCGGTGTCGTTCGAGGGCGCGTCGCGCTGGCTGGCCCAGCAACTCGAGGCCACGAGAACCCGCTGACGATGCGTCATTCCGCGGCTGCGCGCGGAATGACCGCCGTCGGGCTCAGGCGCCGAGCGTCGCCCTGTCCACCGGGTGGTTCTGCCCGCCACGGTAAGCGATCTTCACCGCGCCGACCTTGTTGCCCAGCTTCACGCAGTCGATCAGCGGCCAGCCCTTCTCGAGGCCGTACAGCAGCGCGCCGCGGAAGGCGTCGCCGCAGCCTGTCGGATCGAGCACCTCGGCGGCGGCCACGCCGGGCACGTGCGTGCGCTGGCCCTGCTCCCACACCTCGCAGCCCTGGTCGCCCAGTGTCACCACCACGCCCTTCAGGTGCGACGTGGACAGCTCGGCCAGGCCCAGGCCGGTGCGCTCGGTGAGCATCTTCGCCTCGTAGTCGTTGACCGTGACCCACGTGGCCTGGGCAATGAAGGCGCGCAGGTCGGCGCCGTCGAACATCGGCAGGCCCTGGCCCGGATCGAAGACGAACGGGATCTTCGCGGCGGCGAGGTCGGCGGCGCGGCGGATCATCGCGTCGCGTCCGTCGGGGCCGATGATGGCCAGCTTGATGTCGCCTCGCGCCGGCAGCCCGGCCTCGTGCGCCTGCATCATCGCGCCCGGATGGAACGCGGTGATCTGGTTGTTGGCGGCATCGGTGATGATGATGGCCTGGGCCGTGTAGTTGTCGGCGGCCACATGAACGCTGTCGGTGGAGATGCCCAGCTTCTTCAGGTGCTCGAGGTAGCTCGAGCCGTCGTTGCCGAGCGCGGCCAGCACCACCGGCTCGCCGCCCAGCAGCTTGAGCGTGTAGGCGATGTTGCCGGCGCAGCCGCCGAACTCGCGCCGCAGCGTGGGCACCAGGAACGACACGTTCAGGATGTGCAACTGCTCCGGCATGATCTGGTCGGCGAAGCGGCCTGGGAAGACGGTGATCGTGTCGAACGCGAGGGATCCGCAGACGAGGCTGGCCATGTGGACGCTTTCAGGAAACGGGTGAACGAAGGAGGTCGCGCGGCACGTGTGCGCGCGAGCTCAGGGATAGAAGAGGTCGGCCTGGAAGCCGCTGGCCGCCAGCGTGCCCACCTGCAGCCGGGCGTGCACGTGCAGTTCGCCTTCAGCCGGCAGCGCGTCCTGGTGGATGCCCAGCTGCTCCGGCGTGAGCACCTTGCGCGAGACGATCTCGCCGTTCAGGTCCATGAACGTCACGTCGAAGGACGGCATGCGCACGGCGTGCTCGGCGCGGTTGTGCAGGTCGGCGGCGAACAGCAGCACGTGCTCGGTGTCGGTGCGGGTGAGCGAACTGCCGTCCAGCGCGAGGCTGGCGATCGCGCGCGGCGCCTCGATCCGACAGTCGGCCTGCTCGCAAAGCCATTGCCAGGCGGGCAGGGTGGCGGGCCAGCGCGCGGCGAGCGCGTCGCGCTGTGGCCAGGCCACCTGGCCCACCGCGGTCACGACGAGCAGCAGCAGCGTGACGCTCAGCACCGCGCGCACCCACGGCCTGCGCCAGCGCGCGCCGCTGCGGGCCTCGCGCAGGAAACGGGGGTCCTTGGTCCTGTCGACCAGCGCCACCTCGGTGCCGGGCGTGTCGCCGCCCTTGCCCGTCTTCTTCTTCCTGGGTGGCCAGTCGCCGGCGTCCTCGGGCAGCATCGACGCGAGCGTCGGCGGTCCGGCGCGCGCCTCGTCGGCGTCGGACGGCGGGCTGGGCGCGGCCGAACCGCCGATGTCCGGCCCCGGATCGCGCACCATCGCAGGGTCGGAGGGCGAGTCGGGCGCCGGCGCGGCGAAGTCGTCGGCGAGGTCGGCCGCAGTGCGCGTCGACTCGAGCGCGGGCGGCGTCTCCGCGCGCGCGGGCTCGGGCGGCGGCTCCACGACCGGGCGGCGTGCAAGCAGCGATGGCGGGATGTACATCGCCGGTGGCTCGGGCGCGGGCGTCGGCGCTGCGATCTCCGGCATGGCGACGGCAGGCTCAGGCGCGGGCTCGGGCGCTGTCACCGGAACGGAGGCCGCCGCCGGTTGCCATCCTGGCGCCCTCGGCAGGCCCAGCGCGCCGCCGAAGGGCGCGGGCGCCTGCGGCGGGGCCGGCGGCGGGAAGGCCGATGGGATCGTGCCGGGCGTGACGGACTGCGCGCGTGCCGCCTCCTCGGCCAGTCGCGCGGCGAAGCGCGGCGCGATGGTGCCGCGCGTGGCGACGGGCGAGAAGGAGGTGGACGCCGGAGCCGGCTGCGACGCCTGGGGGGACGGTGCCACCGGAGCCGGGGGCGGCGGCAAGGGCCGCGTGGCCGGCGTGAAGCCGGTGTAGCCGGGCCGCGTGACGGGCGCCGCGGGCGGATAGTCCGATGCGCCGAACGTGGAGGGGCCCTGCGTGTTCGGCGGCGGCGAGGCGGTCGGCCGGGCCGGGATCGCGATGGGCGACGGCGCGGGCGGCGGCGAGCTCGGCGTCGGGATGGGAATCGGCGCGCTCGCGCGCTGCTCGGCGAACGCGCGGGTGGCCGGCGCCGTGGAGGTGGCGCGCGCGGCGGCGCGCCGGGCGGCGACGGCCGGATCGCTGTCGAGGTCGAACAAGGCCTCGATGCCGTGGAAGACCTCGTGGCACTGGCCGCAGCGCACCCAGCCTTCGGACACCTTGAGCTGGTCCTGCACGACACGGAAGATCGTGCCGCAGGCGGGGCAGCGGGTGGCGAGGCTCATGCCCGAATCATACGATGCGGGCAGGGGGATTCCTTGCCGGGCGAACCAGGATCAGATACCCCATCCGGTATGAGATCGTCACGCGCCGTAACGGCTGCAGGGCAGACTCAGGCCGGCTTGCGCCCGGTTGAAGGAATGACCGCCTGCGGCGATCGCCTTCAGCCCGACTTGCGCCCGGTCATGAGGATCCAGCCGTCCACCGTGTTGCTCACCTCCAGGGCGATCCAGGGCGCGTAGGCGGCCTTGAGCTCGTCGGCCTGGCGGTCGAGGATGCCGGCCAGCACCAGGTGGCCGCCATCGGCGACGTGGCCGCACAGCAGCGGCGCGAGCATCTTCAGCGGCGTGGCGAGGATGTTGGCCAGCACCAGCGGGTACTGGCCCGAGGCCATGTCGGGCGCGCCGGAGCGCAGCGTCACGCCGTTGTCGGTGGCGTTCTGCGCGGTGGTGGCGATGGCCGCGGGGTCGATGTCGACGGCGTCGATCGGCGCGCCGCCGTGCAGCGCGGCGCCGATGGCCAGGATGCCTGAGCCGCAGCCGTAGTCCAGCACGCGCCGGCCGCGGATGTCGGCCTCGTGCGCCGCGATCCAGCCCAGGCACATGCGCGTGGTCGGGTGCGTGCCGGTGCCGAAGGCCATGCCCGGGTCGAGCCGGATCAGGCGCGTGGCGGCGGCCGGCGGCTCGTGCCACGTGGGCACGATCCAGAACGTGGGCGTGATCTCGACCGGATCGAACTGCGACTGCGTCAGGCGCACCCAATCCTGCTCTTCCACCTTGCGCAGCGCCGTCATGCTGACGCTCGCGCCCGGCTGGGTGGCCCAGTCCTGGGCCAGCAGCAGCGTGGCCGCCTCGCTGGCCGCGGCCTCGGTCTCGAACAGGGCCGTCAGCGTGGAGCGTTGCCAGCCCGCGCTGGGGGCCGGCATGCCGGGCTCGCCGAACAGCGCCTTCTCGGCGTCAGTGTCGGCGTCGGAGTCCTCCACCGAGACCGACAGCGCGTCGAGCTCTTCCATCAACGCGTCGGACACCGACTCCACGAGGGACTCGGGGGCTTGCAGCACGAGTTCGAACATCTCAGATCTTCTTCAACGGGTCGCCCGCGCACTTGGCCGGTGACTGGCCCGCGTACGCGCGGCCGCTCCGGAGGGAGCGGGCCTGAGCCCCCAGGGGGCGGGGAGCGGAGCGAGCCCAGGCCGTCATGACCTCAGCGGGTGTGCTGGGCCAGCCAGCCTTCGAGGTAGTGGATGCTGGTGCCGCCTTCGATGAACTTGGCGTCCACCATCAGCTCGCGGTGCAGCGGGATGTTGGTCTGGATGCCCTCGACCACCGTCTCCGACAGCGCCACGCGCATGCGCGCGAGCGCCTGGTCGCGCGTGTCGCCGTGCACGATGATCTTGCCGATCATCGAGTCGTAGTTCGGCGGCACGTAGTAGTTCGTGTAGATGTGCGAGTCGACGCGCACGCCCGGGCCGCCCGGCGGGTGCCACATGGTGATGCGGCCCGGCGACGGCACGAACTTGTACGGATCCTCGGCGTTGATGCGGCACTCGATGGAGTGGCCGCGCATCTGGATCTGGCGCTGCGTGAACGGCAGCGGCTCGTTGGCCGCCACCTTGATCTGCATCTGCACGATGTCCACGCCCGTCACCAGCTCGGTGACCGGGTGCTCGACCTGCACGCGCGTGTTCATCTCGATGAAGTAGAACTCGCCGTCTTCATACAGGAACTCGAACGTGCCGGCGCCGCGGTAGCCGATGCGCTTGCAGGCGGCGGCGCAGCGCTCGCCGATCTTCTCGATCACGCGGCGCGGGATGCCCGGCGCCGGCGCTTCCTCGATGATCTTCTGGTGGCGGCGCTGCATGGAGCAGTCGCGTTCGCCCAGCCACACGGCGTTCTTGTGCTGGTCGGCCAGGATCTGGATCTCGATGTGCCTCGGATGCTCGAGGAACTTCTCCATGTAGACGGCCGGATTGTTGAACGCCGCGCCGGCCTCGGAGCGGGTCATCTGCACCGCGTTGACCAGCGCCGCCTCAGTGTGGACGACGCGCATGCCGCGCCCGCCGCCGCCGCCGGCCGCCTTGATGATGACCGGGTAGCCCACCGCGCGCGCGATGCGGATCAACTCCTTCGGGTCGTCGGGCAGCACGCCCTCGGAGCCCGGCACGCAGGGCACGCCAGCCTTGATCATGGCCTGCTTGGCCGATACCTTGTCGCCCATGATGCGGATCGACTCGGGCGTGGGGCCGATGAACGTGAAGCCGCTCTTCTCGACGCGCTCGGCGAAGTCGGCGTTCTCGGACAGGAAGCCGTAGCCCGGGTGGATGGCCTCGGCGTCGGTCACCTCGGCCGTCGAGATGATGGCCGGCATGTTGAGGTAGCTCTGCAGCGACGACGCCGGGCCGATGCACACGGCCTCGTCGGCGAGCTTGACGTACTTGGCGTCGCGGTCGGCCTCGGAATAGACGACGACCGACTGGATGCCCATCTCGCGGCAGGCTCGCTGAATCCGGAGAGCGATTTCGCCCCGGTTCGCGATCAATATCTTCTTGAACATGTCAGCGGTCCGCTTATTCGACGATGAACAGCGGTTGACCGAATTCCACGGCCTGGCCGTTCTCGACCAGGATCTTGCTGACCGTGCCGGACATGTCGGCCTCGATCTCGTTCATGATCTTCATCGCCTCGACGATGCAGATGGGGTCGCCTTCCTTGATGGCGGCGCCCACCTCGGCGAACGGCTTGGAGCCCGGGCTGGCCGAGCGGTAGAACGTGCCCACCATGGGCGACTTCACGACATGGCCCGTGGGCGCGGCGGGGGCGGCCTCGGCGGCCGGGGCGGCGGACGCCGCGGCATCGCCGGCGGGAGCCGCCTGCTGCTGCGGCTGCATCATCATCTGCCCGGCGGGCTGCATCATCATCGTCGTCGGGACGCCGTAGCCGGCCTTGACGATGCGAACCTTGCCCTCGGCTTCGGTGATTTCGAGTTCCGAGATGTTGGACTCCGAAACGAGGTCGACCAAGGTCTTGAGCTTGCGCATGTCCATGATGGAACAGTCTCCTGGAAAGATTGGCTTGTGGACGGCGCTCGTGGCGCCGGGCCGCTGGGCGCGCTACTTGCGCACGGGGGCGCGAGAGAGGGCGAACCTCAGCGCCAGGGAGTAGCCCTGGGCGCCGAGGCCGACGATCACGCCTTCGGCCAGGTCTGAGAAATAGGAATGGTGCCGGAACGGCTCGCGGCGATGCACGTTCGACAGGTGCACCTCGACGAACGGGATGGCCACGCCCGCGATCGCATCGCGCAACGCCACGCTGGTGTGCGTGAACGCGCCCGGATTGATCACGATGAAGTCGGTGCCGTCGGTCCGGGCCGCGTGGACACGGTCGATCAGCACGCCTTCATGGTTGCTCTGCAGGCTTTGCAGTGTGGAGCCGGCTTCTTGAGCCATCTGCAGCAAATCGCGGTCAATGTCGGCCAACGTGGTACTTCCATACACTGCCGGCTCGCGTGTACCGAGCAGGTTCAGGTTGGGACCGTGAAGCACGAGGACGTTCATGCGATGCGCGAGCCGGCCGCGGAGGCCGATGGTTCAATTCGAAAGAAGCGGACTTTACGCTGGGTTGACTGCTGTTCGCGCCACTAAGCGAGAATTTACCCTAAAAAGAGTGCTTGACAACTCTTGCCGCGCTTGACCACGCAGATGCGGGCACAAGCCCCTCTTTCGCGCCCGCGAGGGGCAGCCGGCGCGCCGGATCTTGCAAGATCGATCAGGATCCGCGCACCCAACCCGTCAGTTCCGCCGCGTTGGTCGCGCCGAACTTGTGTTGCGCGAGTCGTTGCGAACGGTCGAACACCGCCGTGAAGGGCAGGGCGACGTTCGGATCATTGCTGAGGCGGCGGGCCCAGGCAAGTCCGGCATACCCGAGGATGGAGATCGGGAATGAGACCGGGTGGGCGGCCACGAACTTGTCCACGGCCGGCTTCTCGTCGATCGCCAGGCCGATGACCAGCGCGTCCTTGCCGGCCTCCGACCTGGCGAACCGGTCCAGTTCCGGCATCTCGCGCACGCAGGGCGGGCACCAGGGTGCCCAGAAATTGAGCACCACGACGCGGCCGGCGATGTCGGCATTGCTCAGCGTGCGGCCGTCGGTGGTGACGATGGGCGAGGGCAGGGGCGTCAGCGGCGGCAGCGCGATGCCGGCGGCCGAAGCCGCGGCGGCGGCGGTGTCGCCGACGACCACCGGCGGCTGATGGCGGTAGCGCAGCCAGGCGCCGACGCCCAGGCCCACGGAACCGAGCGCCAGGCCGACCACGACCTCGCGGCGCGTCAACGGCGATGTCATGCGGTCTCCTCTTCCAGCAGCCGGCGCAGCCCGGCGGCGTCGCCGCGCCAGGTCTGGCCGCGCGCGTCGGGCTTGAGCGCGCCGCGCAGGTCGTCCAGGTCCAGGATGTTCAGGTGGACGGTGATCCAGTCGTCCAGCGACCGGTCGTGCTCGCCCACCACCAGCGTCAGCGCGTGCTCGCCCTTGCCCAGCGGCTCGCTGACAGTCTCGTAGTCGACGCCCTTGTTCAGCAGCGCGATCTCGGGCGCCTTGATGTCGTCGCAATAGAGATCGAGTCGGACGACCGACTGGCGCGTGGCCGTGCCGCGCCAGACGGCGCCGCCCACGTGCGGCCGGAACTCGGCCAGGCGCAGCATCCAGCGCAGCGCCGCCTCGCGCAGGGCGCGCAGTTCCACCGGCTGGGTGTCGGCGCAGAAGATGGCGATGTGGGCGCGGACTTCGTCCTCGATGGCCTCGTTGCCGGGCGCCTCGCGCAGCCGCCGGCCGCCGCCGTGCTCCTGCATCGCCTTGCGGCGCGCGCTGGCGTAGTCGAGGCCGTCCTCGACGATCAGGCGGGCCGCGGTCTGGGCGACTTCCTGCTGTTCTCTGTCCAGTTCCATAAGATTTTCCGGTTGCCCCATCACGTCGTCGCCCTGGCCGGGGAGTGCTCGGCCGCCCGGAGGGAGCCCAGGCCGTCAGTTTGGCAAATCGACGCCACCCATGCGGGCAACGATGGTGGCCGAACGGCCCAGCACGTAGGGCGACGACGGCGACTTCTCGAAGCGCTTGGGCGCCGGCAGCATCACCGCCAGCCGCGCTGCCTGGGCCGGACCCAGCGTGGCGGCATTGGAGCGGAAGTAGTGCTCCGACGCCGCCTGGGCGCCGAACACGCCCTCGCCCCACTCGACGTTGTTCAGATAGGTGTCGAGGATGCGCTGCTTGCCCAGCACCAGTTCGAGCATCATCGTGATCGCCAGTTCCTGGCCTTTGCGCAGGATGTTGCGCTCGCCGGACAGGAACAGGTTCTTGGCCAGCTGCTGCGTGATCGTGGAGCCGCCCACCACCTTGGCGACCACCTGGCGCGGCTTGCCGTCGGCGCCGCGGCGCGTGGACGCGCGCACCTGCTGCGCCTCGGCGCGTGCCTGCGCCTTCTCGTTCCTGTTCCAGGCCTTCTCCACCGCGTCCCACTCCACGCCGTGGTGGTCGACGAAGCCCGCGTCCTCGCTGGCGATCACCGCGCGGCGCAGGTTGTCGGAGATGCGCGCGCCCGGCACCGATTGCTGCGACCACGGGAGCTGGTGCTTCTCGGCGACGATGCGCCAGATCTCGCTGCGCTGGAACGTGGTGGACTGGGGCGCGACCACCAGCATCAGCGCGATGCGCAGCAGGAAGAAGAGCTGCAGCGCGAACAAGGCGACGGCCAGCATGCCCACCAGCCGCCCGATGCCGCGCAGGCCGGGGTTCACGACGTCGCCCGGGCGGCCTCGGCCACCTGCGAGTCGACCTCGCGGCGCAGTTCGGTCAGCACCTGGAACGTGCCCGGGCGCACGCCCAGCCACACGAAGTAGGCCTCCGACGCCTGTTCCACCAGCATGCCCAGGCCGTCGCGCGCGACCGCGCCCTGCGCGCGCGCCCAGCGCAGGAAGGGCAGCGTCGCGGCGCCGTACATCATGTCGAGCGCCAGCGCGCCGGGCTTGAGCGTGCCGGCCGGCAGCGGCGGCACGGCGGCCTGCATGCTGGCGGCGGTGGCGTTGACCAGCACGTCGAAGCCGGCGCCCGGCGTCTCGAGCGCCGTGGCCGACAACGGCACGTCCAGGTGCGCGGCGCTGGCGGCGAAGCGTTCGATCATCGCCTGCGCCTTGGCCGGCGTGCGGTTGGCCACCACCAGCGTGGCCGGCCGCGCGGCCAGCAGCGGGGCCATGGCGCCGGCCGCGGCGCCGCCGGCGCCCAGCACCAGCACCCGCTTGCCGAGCAGCGCCACGCCGGCGTTGAGCTCGATGTCGCGCACCAGGCCGGCGCCGTCGGTGTTGTCGCCGAACCAGCCGTCGGCCTCGAAGGCGATGGTGTTGACGGCCTCGGCGCGGCGCGCGCGGTCGGACAGGCGCGTGCACGCGGCGAAGGCCTCGCCCTTGAACGGCACGGTGACGTTGCAGCCGCGCGCGCCGCTGTCGGCGAACGCGCGCACGGTGGCGACGAACTGATCGAGCGGCGACTCGATGCGCGTGTAGTCCACCGCGTGGCCCGTGGCCGCGGCGAAGCGCGCGTGGATCTGCGGCGAGCGGCTGTGCTTGACGGGGTTGCCGACGACGGCCAGGCGGGTGATGTGGGCGGTGCTCAGGATCAGCCTCCGGAGTTGGTCATGGTGGCCTGCATGCCATCGGACTTGGTGAAGCGGAAGCGCGAGGTGACCACGATCTGGTCGGCCTTGCGCTTCATGTCGTCGGAGAAGTTGCCGAAGGGCGCGGCGGCGTGGGCGATGGCCAGCGCGCGCTGGTCGAGGAAGCGCGAGTTCGAGCTGCGCACGATCTCGGACTCCACGATGTGGCCGCGCGCGTCGATCGTCAGGTTGACGGTGAGCTCGCCGTACAGCTTGCGGCCGTTGAGCGTCGGGAAGTTGGCCGTTCCCTTGTCCTCGATCTTGTGGCGCAGCTTGTCGTAGTAGACCGCGTACACCTCCTCGCGCGTGGCCGGGCTGATGTAGCGCCGGCGCGGCCGCGAGTTCTCCTCGTTGATGCGCTTCTCGATCATCGCGAGCAGCTGCAGCTTGTGCTGGCGCGACTCCTCGGTGGCGCGCTCGGCCTGCGTCATCGTGGGCTTGCGCGGATCGGGCACGGGCATCGCCGCGATGTCGCGGCGGATCTGGGCGAGCAACTGCTGCTGCTCCTGCTGCTGCTGCTGGATCGCGCGGGTGGAGTCGGTCTGGTCGTCGCCGATGATCTGGCTGGGCGAGGGCGGCAGAGGCGACGTGGCGATGCCGGCCTCGGCCTCGCCGCCGCCGGCCAGGTTGGCCTGGGCGATGGCCTGGGCCTTGGTGGGCGCCTCGGTGGAGCGCGCGTTGACCAGCACCACCTCCAGCGGCGTGTCCTGGAACACGCGGTTGAAGTCTTCCGGATCGACGACGCGCACGCCCAGCACCGCGGCGTGCAGCGAGATGGAGATGGTCAGCGCCAGCTGCATCACGCTCGGCCGCCAGGTGCGGATGCGCACCGACAGCGGCTCGGGGGCGAACATCTTGCGGGGCGGCGGAGGCGTGAAGGTCTTGTCCATGCGGGAGCGGGGGAGGTTCTCTCAGGCTGGCGTCGCGGCGCCCTCGGCGGGCGGGGTCTCTTCGTCGACGTCGATGGCCAGCGTGAGCGGGCCTCCGCCCAGGTCCTCGGCTTCCTCCGCGTCGTCGCCGCCTTCGGAGGCGGCGGCCGGCTCGTCGTCGAGTCGGGCCACCAGGCGGGCGTGCAGGTCCAGCGTGAGCAGGTCGACGCCGTCCACGCGCACGCGCACGTGCGCGCCGCGCGCCAGGCCGTCGCAGCCGGCGGCCTTGAAGACCAGCGGCAGCGTGTCGGCGCGCACCAGGCCGTCCTTCAGCACCGCGGCGTCGAGTTCGGTGACGTCGTTCTGCTGCAGCCAGCGCAGCGTCCAGAAGCGCTCGATGCCCGACTGGAAGCCGTTGTACGCGGCGTAGGCGGTGTCGAAGCCCGAGATGATGGAGAACAGCGTGGCGTCCTTGGGCTTGAACGGCGCCGACAGCGGCGCCATGCGGCCGTTGCGCACGCACGAGATGATCTGCCACTGGTTGACGAGGTCGACGTAGCGGCGCAGCGGCGACGTGGACCAGGTGTACTGCGCCACGCCCATGCCGGCATGCGGCGCGGGCCTGATGCCCATGCGCACCTTGACGCCCGGCGCCATGCTGGCCTGGCTGCGGTAGATGCCCGGCACGCCCATCTCGGCGATCCAGCCGCCCCAGGTGCTGTTGGCCAGGATCATGGCCTCGGAGACGATGAGATCCAGCGGCGCGCCGCGCCGGCGCTCGCTGATGACGACCTTCTCGTCGCCCTTGGGCTCGCTCGAAGGAGACGAGCCGTCGGCGGTCTCGAGGCGGAAGTTGTAGTCGGGCCGGTTGAAGTTCTCCGGCTTGCCGCGCGCCACCTCGCGCAGCGCCTTCAGGTGGCGCGCGAGGCGGAACGTGAACGCCAGCTCGGTGGCGAACGGATAGTCGGCCGGGGCGGCGCCGGTGAGCGACTCCTCGGTGACGAACGCGTCGAGCTTGTCGTGGCGCAGGTTGGCCGCGATGGGCACGCTCTCGAGCTTCGTCTCGGTGCCCTTGATCTCCAGCGTGGCCTCGTCGAACGTGACGTACAGGCTCAGCGCGGGGCAGTCGCGACCCTCGGCCAGCGTGTACTTCTCGACGATGGCGTCGGGCAGCATCGTGACCTTCCAGCCCGGCATGTAGACGGTGGACAGGCGGTCGCGGGCGACCTTGTCGATGGGGCTGTCGGGCAGGATGGCCAGCCCCGGCGCCGCGATGTGCACGCCGAAGACGACGCTGCCGGTGCCCAGGCCGCGCACGGAAAGCGCGTCGTCGATCTCGGTGGTCTGCGAGTCGTCGATGGAGAACGCGGCCACGTCGGCGCGCGGCAGGTCTTCCTTGATGGGCGGCGCCTCCAGCGGCGGGAAGCCGGTGCCCTTGGTGAGCTCCTCGAACAGGAAGCGGCGCCAGTGGAACTGGTAGGGGCTGGAGATGGCGCCGGCGGCCTTGAGCAGGTCGAGCGGCGAACGCTGCGCGCGCCGCGAGGCCTCGACCACGGCCTTGTATTCGGCGGCGTTCTTGTCGGGCTTGAACAGGATCTTGTAGAGCTGGTCGCGGATCGGCTGCGGCGTCTGGCCGGCCACGAGCTCCGTCGCCCAGTCCTGGATCTGCAGGGCCTGAAGGCGCTTGCGCTCGATGCCCAGCAGCGCGGCCTTGACCGTTTCCTCCGGCGCCTTGCGGAACACGCCCTTGGCCATGCGGCGGAAGTAGTGCGGCGCCTCGAACAGGCGGAATAGCGCGGCGGCCTGCTGCACCGGGCCGGCCGACTTGTCGAAGTAGTCGCGGGCCAGGTCGGCGAAACCGAACTCGGCCTCGCCGGCGAACTCCCAGGCGAGGTCGAGGTCGATCTCGCGCGCCAGGGCCTGGCCTTGCGCGATCAGTTCGGCGGGCAGCGGCTTGTCGAAGCGCAGGAGCACGTGCGAAGACTTGACCTTCACACGCTTGCCGGAGTCGAGTTCCACCTGGATCGAGCTGTCCGCCTCGGACATCACCCGCCCGGCGAGGAACTTGCCGGCGTCATCAAAGAGGGCGTAATTCACCCGGCGATTGTCGCCGAGTTCCGACGCCCGCCCGGGGCGCGGCGGCCGGAATGCGACGGGCGTTGCGGCTGTTACGCGGAATGCGGCTTCGGGCGCACCGCGAGCCGAAACGAAAAACGGGAGCCGAGGCTCCCGTTCGCTGCAAGGCCTGAAGGACAGCTCAGGCTTGCTTGTTGCGGCGACGCGCGAGCGTGGCCAGGAGGCCCAGGCCTGCCAGCAGCATGGCGGCGTTCTGGGCTTCCGGGACGGCGGACAGGCCGTCGCCGGTGCCGAACGACGTGAACGACTGGCCGCCGTTCGCGCTGAACTGCACCTGCGAGTTGCCGGAGCAGCAGTTTTCGAAGCCGTAGAGAGTCAGCGTGTGGACGCCGACGCCCAGGTTCGCGGTGCCGGCCAGGAACTGCGATGCGTTGGCGTAGCTGCCGGCCCACCACATGTCGTTGCCCTTGAAGCTCAGCGCGGAGCCGTCCAGGAACAGCGCGCCGCCGCCGCCGAAGTCGACGCCGGCACGGAAGTCGTAGCTCGTGGGGGACGTCACGTCGAACGTGATCGTCGCTTCCAGGCCCTTGCCGTTCAGGTTCAGGGCGAGGTTGTCGTAGCTGGAGAGAACGACCGGAGCGCCGACGATGGCGTCGATGGCCGTACGGTAGGCATCGGCGGAGGCCAGGTTGGACTCGTAGCCGTTGCCCGTCTGGATCGTGATGCCGCTGGCGCTGGCAACGCCGGCGACGATGGCCAGCGAAAGCGCTGCCGCAAACTTCTTCATGGAAACCCCTTGGATGGATCTGATGGTTGTGCGTTCGTCGCCCTTTTGCGAGAGCGCGACTGCCGCCCGATATGCTCGGCGGCACGTAACGTACGGTAACACCTCGGGCTGGAGATGGCTCTCCCCAAAATGAGGGCAGTCCGAACGTGATCGATGTCACGCAAAGCGCGATGCGCCCCGATTCGCCGCTGCGCAGGGCGGTTCTACGGATACGCCATGTGGTATGGCGAAATGCGGCTCAGAGCGCCAGGTGGCGCAGCAGGTCGGGCACGTGCGACTCGAAATCCGACAGGCCGTGGTCGCTGCCGGCGATCAGCTTGAGCGGGCCGTTCGCGTAGCGCGCCGTCATCTCGCGCCAATCCAGTACCTCGTCGCCCTTGGCGATGATGGCGAGGATGTCCAGCGGCCGCGACAACGGCGTGGGCGGCGTCATCGCGCGCAGCTCGGCGACGTACTCGGGCCTGAAGTCGAAGCTCTCGTCGGCCGAATGGAACATCGTCTGGCGGCCGATGTGCGCGGCGAGGTCGCGCGCCGGGTCGACGGCCGGGTTCACCAGCACGGCGCGGCAGCCCCGCGTCTCGGCGACGATCGTCGCGTAGAAGCCGCCCAGCGAACTGCCGATCACGCCCATGGTGGCGACCGGCCAGCCGGCGGTGAGCGCGCGGATGTCGGCCAGGGCCGCGGCGGGCGAGGGCGGCAGCTGCGGGCACGCCCACACGAGATCGGGCCGGTGGCGCGCCACCCAGTCGGCCATCCAGCGCGCCTTGAACGATTGCGGCGACGAGCGGAAGCCGTGCAGGTACAGCAGGTGGGTGATCAAGTGTGATGTGCTTCCAGCGCGGCCAGCAGCTTGGCGTGGATGCCGCCGAAGCCGCCGTTGCTCATGCACAGCACGTGGTCGCCGGGCTTGGCGACGCGGGCGACCGCGGCGACCAGGCCGGCTATCGTGTCGACCACCTGGGCCTGCCCGCCCATGGGCGCGAGCGCCTCGGCCGCATCCCACGACAGGCCGCCCGAGTGGCAGAACGACAGGTCGGCCTCCTCGAGCGCCCAAGGCAGCTGGGCCTTCATCGCGCCCTGCTTCATCGTGTTGGAACGCGGTTCGAACACGGCCAGGATGCGTTGCGCGCCCACCTTGCGGCGCAGGCCGTCGATGGTGGTGCGCATGGCGGTGGGGTGGTGGGCGAAGTCGTCGTAGACGCGGATGCCGTTGGCCTCGCCCTTCAACTCCAGCCGGCGCGCGACGTTCTCGAAGCTCGCCAGGGACGCGGCGGCGGCGGCCGGGGCCACGCCCAGGTGCTCGGCGGCGGCGATGGCGGCCAGCGCGTTCATCTGGTTGTGCTCGCCCAGCAGCGGCCATTCGACGCGCGCGATCTTCATCGAGCCGCGCAGCACGTCGAACGCATGCGGCTCGCCGCGGGCCCGCAGCGCTCCGGGCTCTTCCTTGCGCGCGCCGAAGCGCTGCACCTCGCTCCAGCAGCCGCGTTCGAGCACGCGCTGCAGCGACTCCTCGCGCGCGTTGACCACGATGCGGCCCTTGGACGGCATCGTGCGCACGAGGTGGTGGAACTGGGTCTCGATGGCGGCGAGGTCGGGGAAGATGTCCGCGTGGTCGAACTCGAGGTTGTTCAGCACCGCGGTGCGCGGGCGGTAGTGGACGAACTTGCTGCGCTTGTCGAAGAACGCCGTGTCGTACTCGTCGGCCTCGATGACGAAGGGCGTGCGCGCGCCGCCGGCGCCCGCGGCCTTGCCCAGGCGCGCGGAGACGCCGAAGTTGCGCGGCACGCCGCCCACCAGGAAGCCGGGCTCGAGGCCGGCCCGGTCGAGGATCCACGCGAGCATCGCTGTGGTGGTGGTCTTGCCGTGGGTGCCGGCGACGGCCAGCACGTGGCGGCCCTCCAGCACGTGCTCGGCCAGCCACTGAGGGCCGCTCACGTAGGGCAGGCCGTCGTCGAGGATGGCCTCCATCAGCGGGTTGCCGCGCGAGACGGCGTTGCCGATGACGAAGAGGTCGGGCGCCAGCGCCACCTGGTCGGTGCCGTAGCCGTCGATCAGCTCGATGCCGAGGGCACGCAGCTGGTCGCTCATCGGCGGGTAGACGTTGGCGTCGCAGCCGGTCACCTTGTGGCCGGCCTCGCGCGCCAGGGCGGCGAGACCTCCCATGAAGGTGCCGCAGATGCCGAGGATGTGGATGTGCATGACAGCGTGGAAAGCATTTTGCGCGCCCGACTGGTCGAGCTACGCGGTGTCGATCTGAGGCAGTGTTCAGCCGGCCGCGGGCCCAACCAAGCTCTCGGGAAGCGAGGGTCGCACCCGAGCAGAACCGAGCTCCCCCTCGGGGGGCAGCGACGAGAGGAGCGTGGGGGCCAACATTTATCCGGCGATCAGCGTCTGCATGCCGGCCCATTCCTCGCCGGGCGGCAGGGTGACCGGGTCGATCACGCGGGCCGCCTCGACGCACAGCATTTTCTGCCAATCGCCATCGGGCAGGTCGTCCAGCTGGGCGGCCTTCTGCGGGCCGGGGTTCCAGACGACGACGTCGGTGAAGTCGGCGTGCGTGATGGCGAGCTTGCGGCCCAGCTCGCGCAGCGTCAGCGTGGGCGGGGCGTCGTGGTAGAGGCGGTCGACCTCGCCCACCACCTGCGTGACGTCGCCCCACTGCTGCTGCCACTGCCCGGTGGTGTTGTCCTCGTACTTGACGCCCTGCAGGCCCTCCAGCTGGGCCTTGAGCACATCATTGGTGCGCAGGTAGGTGTGCAGGGCGACGCTGAACTCGAACGGCGCCTCGCCGGTGTTGGTGACCGCGAACTCGATGTCGAGCTGCTGGCCGGTGAGGCTGACGGTGATCTCGGCCTCGAACTCGTGCGGCCAGAGCGCGCGCGTGGCGTCGTCGGCCACGAAGCGCAGCACCGCCTGGGCGTGCTTGCCGTGGGTGGGCATCTCCACGTGCTGCCAGCCGCGGGTGCGCAGGAAGCCGTGCCGGGGCAGCGTGCCGCGGCTGGAGAACTGCGGGAAGATCACCGGCACGCCGCCGCGCACCGCCTGGCCCTCGCCGTAGCGGCTGGCGGGCGAGACGTAGAGCTGCTCCTGGCCGCCGGCCGGGATCCAGCTCACCAGGTGGCCGCCGTGCAGCAGGATGGTGGCGCGGGCGCCGTCGGACGATTGCAGCGCGATCGCCGGATGGCCGGCGTATTCGGTCGGTTTTGCGGAGGCCACGGATTCAGGACGAGTGTGCGGCGAAGGCGGCGCGCGCGGCCTTCAAGGTATGTTCGATCTCGGCGGGGCCATGCGCGGAACTCACGAAGCCGGCCTCGTACAGGGCGGGCGCGAAGTACACGCCGCCGTCCAGCATCGCGTGGAAGAAGCGGTTGAAGCGTTCCTTGTCGACGGCGACGGCGCTGGTGTAGTCGTGCGGCAGCCGGTCGGTGAAGAAGAAGCCGAACAGCCCGCCCTCCGAGTCGACCGCCATCGGCACGTGGGCCGCGTCGGCCTCGCGCTTGAGGCCGTCGACCAGTTCGCGCGTGCGGGCGTGGAGCGCCGCGTGGAAGCCGGGCTTGGCGATCTCGTGCAGCGTGGCGAGGCCGCAGGCGGTGGCCACCGGATTGCCCGACAACGTGCCCGCCTGGTAGGCCGGGCCCAGCGGGGCGAGCTGCGCCATCACCTTGCGCGAGGCGCCGAAGGCCGCCAGCGGCATGCCGCCGCCGATGACCTTGCCGAACACGCTGATGTCGGGCGCGAAGCCGGGGATCTGCCGCGCATAGAGGCTCTGCGCGCCGCCGAGCGCGACGCGGAAGCCCGTCATCACCTCGTCCATGATCAGCAGGGCGCCGTGCTTCGTGCACAGCTCGCGCAGCCGCGTCATGAACGGCACGCTGGTGCGGACGAAGTTCATGTTGCCGGCGATGGGCTCGATGATCACGCAGGCCAGTTCGTCGCCATGGGCCGCGAAGGCCTGCTCGAGCTGCTCGACGTCGTTGAAGGCCAGCACGGTGGTGTGCTGCACCACCTCGGGCGGCACGCCGGCCGAGGTGGGATGGCCGAAGGTGGCCAGGCCCGAGCCGGCCTTCACCAGCAGCGCGTCGGCATGCCCGTGGTAGCAGCCCTCGAACTTGATCAGGTGCGAGCGGCCGGTGGCCGCGCGGGCCAGGCGGATCGCGCTCATGCAGGCCTCGGTGCCCGAGCTGACCAGGCGCACCTGTTCCACGCTGGGCACGTGGCGGATGATCTCCTCGGCCAGCTCCACCTCGCGCTCGGTGGGCGCGCCGAAGCTGAAGCCGTCGCGCGCCGCCTTTAGCACCGCGTCGAGCACGGCCGGGTGGCCGTGGCCCAGGATCATCGGGCCCCATGAGCCGATGTAGTCGACGTAGCGCTTGCCCTCGGCGTCCTCGATGTAGGCGCCCTCGGCGCGCGCGATGAAGCGCGGCGTGCCGCCGACGGCCCGGAACGCCCGGACCGGCGAATTCACGCCGCCCGGGATGACCTTCTGCGCCCGCGCGAACAGCGCTTCATTAGTGGACACTGCGCGAGCCTCCGACTTCGGTCGCGTCGTCCGACAGCGCCTCTTCGATCGTCTCGTTGCCTTCCTCGTCCTCGCCGGGCGGCAGCGCCCAGAAGAAGCGGTCGGGCACGACGCCGCCCATGCCGGGCCGGAAGCCGGCGTCCAGGCTCTGGTCGAGGAACTGCAGCGCCTCGCCGACGGCCGACTGCAGCTCGGCGGCGGCGCCCAGCAGCGCGGCCATGGCGGCCGACAGGGTGTCGCCGGCGCCCACGAAGGTGGCCTCGAACATCTCGAACTTCTCGCCGGTGAGCGCGCCCTGCGGCGAGGCCAGCACGTTGTCGATGAACTGGCCGGCGCCCTTGGCGGGCAGCATCACGCCGGTGACCAGCACGAAGCGCGTGCCGTGCTCGGCCGCGGCCACCGCCAGCTCGCGCGGCGAGGCCGGGCGATCGGAGTCCCATTCGGGCAGCAGGAAGTCGGTGAGCGTCTTGTGGTTGCCCACCAGCACCTCGGTGGCCGGCAGGATCAGCTCGCGGAACGCGTCGAGGTAGGTGTTCTGGTCGTCGTCCTCCATGAACGACAGCGCCGGCAGGTACGACACCAGCGGCACCTCCGGGTAGTCGGAGAGCACCTCGGCCACCGCGCTGACGTTGTCCACGCTGCCGAGGAAGCCCACCTTGAACCCGGCGACGGTGATGTCCTCCAGGATGCAGCGGGCCTGCTCGACCACCGCGTCGGCGTCGATCACGTGCTGGTCGAAGATCTCGGCGGTGTCGCGCATGAGCACCGAGGTGACCACGGGCAGCGCGTGCGCGCCCATCGCGGCGATGGTGGCCACGTCGCCAGCAACCCCTCCGGCGCCGCTGGCATCGCTCGCGTTGAAGCTCAGGATGCAGGCGGGCGCGCTGGCTTCTTCAGCGTTTTCGTCGGGCGTTTCCGCGCCGGATTGGGGGTCCATTGAGATGTCCGGTGCCGGCCAAGTTGTGAAGCTTGCCCGGAAAATGTGATTAGTTTGGCCCTTAGCGCGTCGTTAACCGCTCGGGGCCGTGGCTACAATCCAGACGATTGTAGTGACCCTGAACGCGAAACGACCGTGAACGAACCTCAAACCTGGATGTGCCTGATCTGTGGCTGGATCTACGACGAAGCTGCGGGAGACGCTGAAACTGGTTTGCTGCCCGGAACCCGCTGGGCCGATGTTCCGATGAACTGGACGTGTCCGGAATGCGGCGCGCGCAAGGAAGACTTCGAGATGGTCCGCATCTGATGGAAGAACCCACGATGGCGAATGTTCTGAACGAGAGCTTCAATGGCTGACGCCACGCCGGCCCCCGCAGCCGCACCGGCATTGCCCGCCGTGCGCGTGCTCGTGATCGACGACAGCAACACGATCCGGCGCAGCGCCGAGATCTTCCTGCGCCAGGGTGGGCACGAGGTCATCCTGGCCGAAGACGGATTCGACGCGCTCGCCAAGGTCAACGACCACACGCCCGACCTGATCTTCTGCGACATCCTGATGCCGCGGCTCGACGGCTACCAGACCTGCGCCATCATCAAGCGCAACCCGCGCTTCGTCGGGGTGCCGGTCATCATGCTGTCGTCCAAGGACGGCGTGTTCGACAAGGCGCGTGGCCGGATGGTCGGCTCCGAGGACTACCTGACCAAGCCTTTCACGAAGGAACAGCTCTTGCGCGCGGTGGCCCAATACCACCCGGCTCGACTTTCCGCCGAACAGTAAGAGTTTCCCCTCCCGGGTATTTCCGGTCGTCGCGAACGACCGCAGTTTCCGGGCCAAAAAGCGCAACCCAGGCGCGTTTCCAAGGACACACCATGCCGATCCAGCATATTCTCCTGGTCGATGATTCGAAGACCGAGTTGGCTTATCTCTCCGACTTGCTTGCCAAGCGGGGTTTCACCGTCCGCACGGCCGAGAATGGCGAAGACGCGATGAAGCGCCTGGCGGAGGGAAAGCCCGACCTGATCCTGATGGACGTCGTGATGCCTGGAACGAATGGTTACCAGCTGACCCGTTCGATCACGCGCGATCCCCGATATTCCGACGTGCCGGTGATCATGTGCACCAGCAAGGGCCAGGAAACCGACCGCGTCTGGGGCATGCGCCAGGGCGCGCGCGACTACGTGGTCAAGCCCGTCGACACCGACGACCTGATGGCCAAGATCAAATCCCTGGGCTGAAACCCGGCGATATTGACCCGACCACCCCGCACGGACACCCATGGCCAACAAAGATGCCCTGCGCGAACTGCAAACCCGGCTGGCGAGCCGTCTCCAGGCCGCCAAGACGCAGCCGCGCGCGCGCGGCTGGCTTGCCGTCGAGTGCGCCGGCGTCGGCCTGCTGCTGCCGCTGGCCCAGGCCGGCGAGATCTTCCCGCTGCGCGCGCTGCTGAAGCTGCCGCACGCCAAGCCCTGGATGACCGGCGTGGCACAGTTGCGGGGCGACCTGTACACCGTGATCGACCTCGCGGCCTTCCTGGGCCTGCGCGCCCCGAAGGCCAACGACCCTGCCGCACTCGACGGCCAGCTCGTGATGCTGGCCCCGTCGCTGCAGGTCAACGCCGCGCTGCGCGTGGACCGCCTGTCGGGCCTGCGGGGCGAAGAACAGATGACGCGCGAGGCCGAGTCGGCCGAGAGCGTCGGCGCCCGGCCCGCGTTTGCGGCCGGCCGCTGGAAGGATGCGCAGGGCGCGTCCTGGCAGGAGATCGATCTGGGAGCGCTGGCCGTGGACGGCGCGTTCCTCGATGTGATGAGCTGAGGAGAGGGTTCGTTCGCGACGACGCGCCGTGCGAGCGGCGCCAAGGCACCTAGTGCGTCGAGCGGCCGTTGCCGGACTTGTTGGGATTTGAAATCTAGCGTGAAGAGGGCGAGATGAACTTGTCAGACCAGAACAGCGGCAACGTGCTCAAGCAGCATGGCGCCCACACCGAGGGTGGCCTCGAGAACGTCTATCCTCCCGTCGCTTCGGAGTCCGGCGCGCGCGCCCGTGACGTGGCGCTGGCGGATGTCGACCTCGGCGACGCCGTCGATTCGCACCGCCAGTCGCTGCACGATTCGAACGACGGCCCGGGACACGGGCACGCCGATCACCCCACGCACACGATCTCGGCCGGCGGCGCGGTGCCCACGCTGGACCTCGACGTCCACGCGATGGGCCACTCGGCCTTCCCGCTCGACGGCGCAGGCCCGGGGCACGACGACGAGCACGTCGTGCACTCCGAGAACAACCTGTCCATCGACCTGCCGCTGGAAGGCGTCGACTCGACGATGACAGCCGCGTCGACGCTGGTGCCCGACCACGGCGAGCCCGCCCCCACGCGCCTGCTCGAGGGAGAGGCTGCGCCCGAGGAGGTCGCCGAGGTCGACGCCGACAACACCGGCCTGCCGCTGATCGGCCGCCGCTCGCTCGACTACCAGCGCCGCTTCGTGCTGACCCTGGCCACCGTCGGCTTCATCGGCCTTCTCGGAGGCGGCTACGCGGCCATCTCCGCGGCCACTGCGCACGCGAAGCAGGTGGAAGCCACCGGCGCGGCGCTGATGCAGTCGCAACGCCTGGCCAAGTCGGTCTCGCAGGCCATGATCGGCAGCCCCGCGGCCTTCCCTGAAGTGAAGGAATCGGGCTCGGTGCTGGCCACCGACGTGCGCGGCCTGAGCGCCGGCAACGACGTCGTGAGCGCGGTGCCCTCGGGCGCCCAGGACACCGTCCAGCCGCTGCTGACGCTGGTCGACCGCGCCGAGAAGAACTCCAACATCGTGCTGCAGCAGCAGAAGACGCTGACCCAGGTGGGACAGGCGTTGCGCACCATCAACCGCCAGTCGTCCGACCTGCTGGAAACCGCGGAAACCGTGTCGTCCCTGAAGCTCCAGGGCGGAGCCTCGGCGGCCGAGATCTCCGCCGTCGGCCAGCTCGTGATGTTGACGCAGCGTATCGGCAAGAGCGCGAACGAGTTCCTGACCTACGAAGGCGTGAGCCCCGAGGCCGTGTTCCTGCTCGGCAAGGACTTGAACACCTTCCGCGAGATCGCCGACGGCCTGCTGCAAGGCAACGCCGACCTGCGCCTGCCCGGCACGAAGGAGCCCGCCACGCGCGAGCGCCTCGAGCAGCTGATCGCGCAGTACGAACAGACTCGCAGCCAGTCCAGCGCCATCCTGGCCAACCTGCAGGGCCTGGTGGCCGCGCGTGAAGCGCAGGCCCAGATCGTGGGCGACAGCGAGCCGCTGCGAAAGGGCCTGGAAGGCGTGCAGGCCCGCCTCGACCAGATCGGCGCGGTGTCCGCAGGCTCCTACATCGTGATCATCACGGCGCTGGCGCTGCTGGTGCTCGGCGCCATCGGCCTGCTGCGCCTGTACGTGGTCGCCCAGCAGCAACAAGCCAGGGACGCCGACGACAAGCGCCTGGAGGCCGACGCCCGCCAGCGCGAGGCCCAGCGCGTCAACGACGCCAACCAGGCCGCCATTCTCCGGCTGATGAACGAACTGCAGTCGGTCGCTGAAGGTGACTTGACGCAGCAAGCCACGGTGACCGAGGACATCACGGGCGCGATCGCCGACTCGGTGAACTACACCGTGGAAGAGCTGCGAACCCTGGTGGCGCAGGTGCAGGGCACCGCCAACCGGGTGACGGACACCACCGGCCAGGTGGAACAGACGTCCACCGAGCTGCTGGCGGCCTCCACCGAGCAGCTGCACGAGATCCGCGAGACCGGCGAGTCGGTGCTCCAGATGGCCGGCCGAATCAACGACGTGTCGCAACGCGCCCAGGAAACGGTGCACGCCGCCCAGCAATCGCTGACGGTGACGCAGGCCGGCCGCCGCGCGGTGCAGGACGCCATCGAGGGCATGAACTCGATCCGCGACCAGATCCAGGAAACCTCCAAGCGGATCAAGCGCCTCGGCGAATCGTCGCAGGAGATCGGCGAAATCACCGAGCTGATTTCCGACATTACCGAGCAGACGAACGTGCTGGCCCTGAACGCCGCCATCCAGGCGGCCTCCGCCGGCGACGCGGGTCGCGGCTTCTCGGTGGTTGCCGAGGAAGTGCAGCGGCTGGCCGAACGCTCCGGCGACGCCACGCGACAGATCGCGGCCCTGGTGAAGGCCATTCAGACCGACACCGGCGACGCCGTGGCCGCCATGGAACGTTCCACGCAGGGTGTGGTGCAGGGGGCGCAGCTGTCCGACGCGGCCGGTGCGGCGCTGGTCGACATCGACCGTGTGACGCGCGAACTGTCGTCGCTGGTGGAAAGCATCTCCACGCAGGCGCAGAGCGAAGCGCAGTCCGCGAACATCGTGGCCTCGAACATCCAGCACATCTTCGCCGTGACCGAGCAGACCGGCGACGGCACGCGGTCCACCGCGCAGATCGTCCGCGAGCTGTCGCGTACCGCCGAAGAATTGCGCCAATCGGTGTCCCGGTTCAAGATCGCATAAATGAGGTCCCCCTCGCTCCTCCCGTCGCTGCCCCCGGCGGGGGAGCACGGATCGGCTCGGATGTGATCCTCGCTTCCCGTGTTCTTTCCGCTTTCGGCGAGTAGCCGAGAACCCTTGCCAGCATGCCCTCAGGGGTATGCGCGCTGGAGATGACGTTGAGTGAACAAACAGCGCACGCAGTGCCTGCAGACCTGAGCACGTTGGCCTGGGTGGCCGACGAGCTTCGCCGCACCCTGGACAACGCCCACAAGGCGCTGCGGCGCCAGGTGCGCGAGACCGAGGTCGCGCCGCAAGGCACCGAGATCGACGGCACCGCGTCCGCGGCGCTGCAACAGGCCCGCGCGCTGTTCCACCAGGGCGCCGGCGCACTCGACATGGTCGGCCAGCCCGAGGGCGCGCGCATGCTGCGTGCCAGCGAGCAGGCCGTGCTGCGGCTGATGCAGAAGGTGCGCCAGCTCGATGGCAACGCCGTCACCACCATCGAACGCTCGTCGTTCGCGCTGCTCGATTTCCTGCGCCGCCGCCTGGCCGGCAAGGACATGTCGCCGCTGGCGCTGTTCCCGCAATACCGCGAGGTGCAGACGCTCGCGGGCGCCGACCGCATCCATCCGGCCGACCTGTGGACGGCCGAGGCGTCGTCGCAGACCTCGCAACTGGCCGACGCCGCGCCTGCGCTGGCCAGGGCCTCGGCCGGCTCGCACGTGATGGCGCTGCAGCCCGACGCCGATACCCGTGGCCGCATGGAGCAGTGCATGCTCGCGCTGCTGCGCGGCCCGGTGGGTCCTGCCGCCACCCAGATGAGCCAGCTGTTCGCCGGCCTCGCCGCGGGCACCTCCGGCAAGCTCGCGGGCCTGTGGTCCGTGGCCGCCGCCTTCTTCGAGGCGCAGGCCCAGGGCCGCCTGTCGGCCGACGTCTACAGCAAGCGCCTCACGTCGCGCCTGCTGGCCCAGGTGCGCCTGGCCGAACGCGGCCAGGCCGACGTCTCCGACCGCCTCACGCAGGACCTGCTGTTCTTCTGCAGCCGCGCGCTGCCGGGCGACGACGCCAAGGCGCCGCGCCTGGTGGCCGTGCGCAAGGCCTTCGCGCTGACGGCGCAGGAGCCGGTCGACTACGAACAGGAAGCGCTCGGTCGCTACGACCCGGCGCTGATCCCGCTGGCGCGTCGCCGCGTGGAGGCGCTGAAGGAATCATGGTCGTCGGCCACCGCCGGCCAGTCGGGCCTTGCGGCCAGCCTGCGCGAACAGGCCACGCTGGTGGCCGACTCGGTCCGCAAGCTCCATCCCGAGGGCGAACACATGGCGCGCGCGCTCGACGCCGCGGTCACCCAGGTGGCCGAGGGCAGCAGCGTGCCCTCGCCCAACCTGGCGATGGAAGTGGCCACCAGCCTGCTGTGCCTGGACGCCGCGCTCGACGACGCCGACATCGCCGACGCCTCGTTCGGCACCCGCATCCACCAGCTCGCCGAGCGCATCGACCTGGCGCGCCAGGGCCGCACGCCCGGCCCGATCGAGCCGTGGATGGAAGACCTCTACCGCCGCGCCTCCGATCGCCAGACGATGGGCAGCGTGGTGCAGGAACTGCGCTCCTCGCTGGCCGACGTCGAAGGCCAGCTCGACAAGTTCAACCGCAATCCGGCCGAGCGCGAGCTGCTGGTGCCGGTGCCGGCCAAGCTGTCGGCCATGCGCGGCGTGCTGTCCGTGCTGGGGCTCGATCAGGCCGGCCACGCCGTCGTGCGCATGCGCGACGAGGTCGACACCGTGCTGGCGCAGTCGCGCGAGGGCGCCGAGGTCGAGGCCACGTCGCGCGCGCTGTCCGACCAGGCCGTGGGCCGCCTGGCCGCCAACGTCGGCGCGCTGGGCTTCCTGATCGACCTGCTGGGCGTGCAGCCGCAGCTGGCCAAGTCGCTGTTCAAGTTCGACGCCGATTCCGGCCGCCTCGAGACGGTGATGGGCCGCACGGACGAGGTCGTCCCGACCGAGGTCGACGCCCCCGCCGCCCACGAGAGCGAGCTGCTGGAGCAGGTGCAGTCGCTGGCGGCCGCCGCCGGCGGCGACGGCGCCTCCAAGGCCGAGATCATCCACAAGCTCGACGAGCTGGCGCAGCAGGCGGTCGCCTCCGACGAGAAGAGCATCGCCGACGCCGCCAAGGCCGCCAGCAAGGCGCTGGCGCGCAGCGACGAGAGCGGCGCCGGCGAGATGCGCCAGGAGATCGCGCAGGCGTTGTCCGACTTCGCCGCGCCGCCCGCGCCGGCCCCGATCGCGCCCGCCCCGGCCGTGTCGGCCACGGCCACGGCCGAGGACGACGAGATGCTCGACGTCTTCTTCGAGGAGGCCGAGGAAGTCATCGCCGGCGCCCGCGAGAGCCTCGAGAAGCTCGCCGAGGAGCCGCAGCACTTCGAATCCATCTCCACCGTCCGCCGCGCGTTCCACACCCTCAAGGGCAGCTCGCGCATGGTCGGCCTGAAGGACTTCGGCGAGGCCGCCTGGGCCTGCGAGCAGCTGTACAACGCGCGCCTGGCCGATCACGTGATCGAGGCCAATCCCGAGCTGCGCACGTTCTCGATGAACGTGCTCGACGAGCTGGAGGGCTGGGTCAAGGCGCTGGTCGCCAGGAACGCCACCGGCTTCACGAGCGCGCCCATCGTGGCCGCCGCCAACGCGTTGCGCGACGGCGTCGACCCGGATGCCGAGCCCGTCAAGCCCAGGACGCCGGCCTCGGTGGAAGCCACCGCGGTGCTGCCGCCGTCCGTCGCGCACAAGCCGGGTCCGCAGGACGACTTCGAGCCGGCGCCCCTGGAAGCGGGCGACACCGAGATCCTCGACGACTTCGCATCGACGGCCTCGGGCGACCTCGACGAGGCGTCCGAGAAGCCTGCCGACCATGCCGCCGACCACGGGTTCACGCTGAACCTGCCGGGCGACTCCGACACGCCGGATCCGCACGCGCACATGCACGCGACCACCGAGCTCATCGAGGAGCCCACGATCGTCCAGCCGCTGGAGCGCTTGCCCCACTACGCCGCGCCGAATTTCGAATTCGACCTGGGCGACCTCGACAAGAGCACGCCGGCCGCCGCCGACGCCGAGCGCACGCACGTCACCTCGCGCACCGAAGACAACGGCCCCGACACCGTGCCGGCCGCGTTCGGCGACGATGCCGCGTTCGACCTGCTGCCCGCGGAACGCACCGCCGAGCCCGCCGCCAACGACGCCGCCGTCGCCGGCACGCACGCGTTCGACCTCGGCGGCCAGCCGGCCGACGACGCCGAGAACTACAAGGTCATCGGCCCGCTGCGCATCGGCCTGGGCCTGTTCAACATCTTCCTCAACGAGGCCGACGAGCAGTCGCGCCGCCTGTGCACCTCGCTCGCCGAGTGGGTGCTGGAGCTGCCGCGCCCGGTGGGCGAGGAGGCCGTGGCGCTGGCGCATTCGCTGGCCGGCAATTCGGCCACCGTGGGCCATGCCGACCTGTCGTCGCTCGCGCGCCGGCTGGAGCACGCGCTCGAGGTGTCGCAGTCGCGCCTGGTGACGCCGGACGAGGCCCGCCTCTACAACGACGTCGCCGAGGAGATCCGCCGCCTGCTGCACCAGTTCGCCGCCGGCTTCCTGCAGTCGCCCGCCGCGCCGCTGCTGGCCCGTTTCGACGCCTTCCAGGCCTCGGTGCAGGCCCAGGCCGCGCAGACCGCGCACGACGAGAGCGTGCAGCGCGCCCGCGACGCAGAGGCCGCGGCGCAAGCCGAGGCCCAGGCTGCCGCCGAGGCGAAAGCCGCGGCCGAAGCCAGGGCCGCTGCCGAAGCACAAGCGGCCGCCGAGGCGAAGGCCGCCGCGGAAGCCAAGGCCGCTGCCGAAGCGCAAGCGACTGCCGAAGCGCAGGCGCGGGCCGCGGCGGAAGCTGCTGCCGCCGCTGCCGCTGCGCAAGCCGCCGCCTCGGTCCAGGAACATCACTTCGCCGAGCCGCCGATCGCCGCGGCGGAGATCATCGATTCGCCCGACACCGAGATCGGCGCCGACGAATTCGAGGCGCTCAACGCCGCCGCCGATGCCGCCGCGGCGCCCGTCGACACGCACGCGCAGCCGATCGCCGCGGTGCCGGAATCCGGCCTCGGCGCGGTCCGGTTCAGCGTGCTGGACGACGCCGTCCGCACCGAGACCGGCGAGCGCCACGAGGTGGCCGCGCCGCAGGGCGAAGGCACCGGCTTCGCGCAGGATCTGGACGCGCAGGACGCGATCGATCCCGAGCTGTTCGAGATCTTCACCGAAGAGGCGCAGGAACTGCTGCCCTCGCTCGCCTCGCACCTGCGCGCGTGGGAAGTGGCGCCGGAGATGCAGTCCGAGGCATTCGGTGCGCTGCGCGCGCTGCACACGCTCAAGGGCAGCGCCCGCCTGGCCGGCGCGATGCGCCTGGGCGAGCTGGCGCACCGCCTGGAATCGGCGTTCGAGGAACGCGTGGGCGGGCGCTCGGCCAACCCGCCGACGATGGCGATGCTGCACACCGGCGTCGATGCGCTCGACGAGGAATTCCAGCGCCTGCGGCGTGCGCCGCGCGCGCCCGAGCCCGTGGCCGCGCCGGCCCCCTCGGCCCCGGTTGCCGCGCCGGTGGTCGCCGAACCCGAACCCGTGGTCGCTGCGAGCCCGGTCGAGGAGAAGACCGCGCCGGCCGCCGTGCCCGCGGCCGAGGTGCCGGCGCCCGTCGCGCCCGAGCCGACGATTCGCCCGGTCGTCCCCAAGGCCCCGTCCGACGCGGCCCCGGCCACGATCGACTGGGCCCGATTCAGCGCCACCAACCCGTCGCGCGTGCAACGCGTCATCGAGGCCGCCGTCGGCAACCCGGCCACGGCCACGGTGCGCGTGAAGGCGCCGCTGCTCGACCGCCTCGTGAACCAGGCCGGCGAAGTCTCGATCACGCGCTCGCGCCTCGAGAGCGACGTCACGCAGATGCGCGTGTCGCTGCGCGAACTCACGGAAAACCTGGATCGCCTGCGGCGCCAGCTGCGCGACATCGAGCTGCAGGCCGACACGCAGATCGCCTCGCGCCTGGAGGCCAGCAAGAGTTCGTCCGTCGAGTTCGATCCGCTGGAAATGGACCGCTTCACGCGCTTCCAGGAGCTCACGCGCATGATGGCCGAGTCGGTGAACGACGTGGCCACCGTCCAGCGCAGCATCACGCAGACGGTGCAGTCGGCCGAAGACGAGATGGCCGCCCAGGCCCGTCTCACGCGCGCCCTGTCCGAGGACCTGTTGCGCGCGCGCATGGTGCCGTTCGACGCCCTGTCCGAACGCCTGTACCGCGTCGTGCGCCAGGCGGCCAAGGAAACGTCGGTGCAGGTGCGCCTGAACGTCGAAGGGTCGTCCATCGAGCTGGATCGAAGCGTCCTCGACCGCATGGCCGGGGCCTTCGAGCACCTGCTGCGCAACGCCGTCGTGCACGGCATCGAGGCCCCGGACATCCGCCGCGCCCAGGACAAGGATCCGGTAGGCACGATCGACGTCACGCTGGCCCAGCAAGGCAACGAGGTGCGGATCCAGATCCGCGACGACGGCAACGGCCTCGACCTGCAGCGCATCGAGGCGCGCGGCCGCCGCAACGGGCTCATCGCGCCGGACGCCCGGCCGTCCGACGCCGAACTGGCCAACCTGATCTTCACGCCGGGCTTCACCACCACGGACGAGGTCACCGAACTGGCCGGCCGAGGCGTGGGCATGGACGCGGTGCGCACCGACGTCACCGCGCTGGGCGGCCGCATCGAGACCGCCTCGGCCCCGGGCCGCGGCACGGCCTTCACGCTGCTGCTGCCGCTGACCACGGCCGTCACGCGCGTCGTTCAGCTGCGCTGCGGCGACCTCACCGTCGCCATGCCGGCCTCGCTGGTGGAGGTGGTGCGCCGCGCCAACAACACCGACGTGGAACAGGCCTACCTGAGCGGCACCTACCGCGACGGCGCCCACGACGTGCCGTTCTTCTGGCTCGGCGCGCTGCTGCAATCGAGCACGCACGGCACGCTGGCCGGCAAGACCACGTCGGTCGTGCTGGTGCGAAGCGCGGAACAGCGCGTCGCCCTGCACGTCGACCAGGTCGTCGGCAACCAGGAAGTGGTGGTCAAGAACCTGGGGCCTCAGCTGGCGCGCCTGCCGGGCCTGGCGGGCATGTCGCTGCTGGCCACAGGCGAGGTGGTGCCCATCTACAACCCGGTGGCGCTGGCGGCCGTGTACGGCCAGCGCGTGGCCGCCGAGGCAGGCGCTCCGCAGGCGCCGGTGGTGGTGGAGGAAGTCCAGGAGGTCAAGGCGCCGCTGATCCTGGTGGTGGACGATTCGCTGACCGTGCGCCGCGTCACGCAGCGCCTGCTCGCGCGCGAAGGCTTCCGCGTCACCGTGGCCAAGGACGGCCTGGATGCGCTGGAGCAGCTCGAGGTCGAGCGTCCGGCCGTGATGCTCACCGACATCGAGATGCCGCGCATGGACGGCTTCGACCTGCTGCGCAACGTGCGCCACGATCCGCGCTGGCAGGGCCTGCCGGTGATCATGATCACGTCGCGCATCGCCCAGAAGCACCGCGACCTGGCCGAACAGCTGGGCGCGGACCACTATCTCGGCAAGCCCTACGACGAAGAACAGCTCATCGGCCTGATTCGGGAGAATGTCGCGAAGAAGATGCCGGCCTGAGTATTCGTGAAGGTTTCCGGCCACTGGCCGGGCGCCTCGCGTTGCGAGGATTTCCGGCCCCCTGGCCGGATCCCATCAAGAAACGGGATTTCAGTCGGGAGATACTCGACCGATAACAGGGATCACCGCTTCAATAATCCATGTCGGAAATCATCGATCACCTTGCCTCGCTGACCGGGTTGCGCGACCGCGACACCCTGGACGTCAGCCTGGCGCACGCCATGCGCGACTTCCTCGCGCCGCAGCGTGTGGCCGTCTACCGGCTGGTGGGTGACCAGAACGAGGAGCGCTGGCTGACCCGGGCGGCCCTGCTGGCCAACTCGCCGGCGGCCACCGCCGACCCGGCCTGGGTGGACCTGGGCACGCTGCCGCGCGCCACCGAGCGCCCGACCTGGCTCGAGTGCCTGACCACGGCCAAGATCATCGAGACGCGCGAGGACGAGATCGTCACCACGCTGTTCCCGGTGATGTCCGACACCGGCGCCGTGGGCGTCATCGAGATCCAGAACACCCGCGGCATCGGCAGCAAGTCGCGCCGCCTCGTGTTCGGCGTGCTGCGCATCTACCGCAACGTGCAGACGCTGCTCGACTACAGCGAGCGCGACACCCTCACAGGCCTGCTCAACCGCAAGATCTTCGACGACAGCTTCTACAAGGTGTCCTCGCTGCCGCTGCTCGACGCCAAGCTCGACGACGGCGAACGCCGCCACGCGTCGGGTTCGCGCTACTGGCTGGGCGTGGTGGACATCGACCACTTCAAGAGCGTCAACGACCGCTTCGGCCACCTGATAGGCGACGAGGTGCTGCTGCTGCTGTCGCGCATCATGCGCGGCGCGTTCCGCTTCTCCGACCAGCTCTACCGCTTCGGCGGCGAGGAGTTCGTCGTGCTGCTGCTGTGCAACGACGAGGCCGACGCCGTCGTCGCCTTCGAGCGCTTCCGCCGCGTGGTGGGCGAGTACCCGTTCCCGCAGGCCGGCAAGATCACGGTCAGCGTCGGCTTCACCGCCATCGAGGTCGGCGACACACCCGCCGCCGCCTTCGAGCGCGCCGACCGCGCCGTGTACCACGCCAAGCACAATGGCCGCGACCAGGTCAGCAACCACGCCGAGCTGATGCGCAGGGGCATCATCGAGGACGACAAGCGGGTGAGCGACGTCGAGTTGTTCTAGCGTCGGCGCTTCAAGAATGCCTCGAGCGGTCGTGCAGTGTGCGCCAAGGCGACTACCAGCACGAAGTCGCCTCGAGCTGCATAAAGCAGCCTGAACGGAAATCCCCGAACGACGATGACCCGCAGGTCAGCGTCATCGAACACGCGCGCGAACCCATTGGGATTGCGGATCGCCGACAACTCCGCTTGCCGGACGGCATCTTCAAAGCGCAGCTCAAGGCCGCGGCCGGCCTTTGCGCAATGCTGGAGCTGGACGAGAAACTCCCTGGCCGCGGTCGTCGAATACCGCAGCCCGCCGATGGCTCGGTGGGGCATGGTGCGCCAGAGTGCTTAAGGCTCGTCCGGCAGTGGCACACCTGCGTGCAGGTCTTCCGCGGAGATGGTCGCCATCTCGCCCCGATCGAAGAGTTCGATCCGGCGCAACGCTTCGGCGTTCCATGTAGCTTCGATCTCAGCCGCCGTCAATCGAGAATCAGGCGGATCGAGCGATTCGAGCAGATCGAGGGCCAGTTGTGCGCGCTCCTTCTCGTCGAGCAACGCGACTTCCGTTCGGAGGCGATCAAGTGCGGGAGACATGGAACAAGAATAGCCGAACTCGAACGCTCACGCCGAGGGCATTCAGTGGGGTTTCTCGACGTTTTCGACCACCGGACTCCCGCTCCCCTTGCTCCCGAACCTGGCCAGCGTCTTCTCCCGCGCCACGTCGTGGTCCACGATCGGCAACGGATAGCTCACGTCCAGCGCCACCTTCGCCGCCGCCAGCTCCGCGGGCTTCGCGGTCCAGGGCGCGTGGATCGCCTTGCCGCCCAGCAGCTTCAGCTCCGGCACCCAGCGGCGGATGAACGCGCCCTGGGGGTCGAAGCGCTCGCTCTGGGTCACCGGGTTGAAGATCCGGAACCAGGGCTGGGCGTCGCAGCCGGTGGACGCGGCCCACTGCCAGCCGCCGTTGTTCGAGGCCAGCTCGAAGTCGTTCAGGTGCAGCGCGAAATAGGCCTCGCCGCGCTGCCACGACACGCCCAGATCCTTGGTGAGGAAGCTCGCCGTGACCATGCGCAGCCGGTTGTGCATGTAGCCGGTGGCGTTGAGCTGGCGCATGCCGGCGTCCACCAGCGGATAGCCGGTGCGGCCGGCGCACCAGGCCTCGAACTGCTCCTCGGCCTGCTCGCCGCTTTCCCAGCGGATCGAGTTGCAATCGGCGCGGTAGGCGTGGTCCACCACGTGCGGGTGGTGGAACAGCACCTGGTGATAGAAGTCGCGCCACACCAGCTCCGACAGCCACGTCTGCGCGCCGCGGCTGCCGCCTTCGATGCGCTGCGTGGCCAGCCGCACCAGGCGGCGCAGCGACAGCGTGCCGAAGCGCAGGTGCACGCCCAGGTGGCTGGGGCCGGGCGTGGCGGGGAAGTCGCGGGTGTCCCCGTAGTCGTCGAGACGGTCGAGAAATTCCTCGAGCAGTTCCTCGCCGCCCGCGCTGCCGGGCCGCAGGCCGGGATCGTCGGCGAGCCTGGATGTCGCGGCGTCGTCGAAGCCGAACTCCGATAGCGCCGGCACTGGCGAACCCTTCTGCCACGGGCTGCCGGGGGCGCCCGCCAGCGCCTGCGTGTCCACGTCGCTGCCGCAATCGGCCAGCAGTTCCGGGCGCGCGTGCAGGGCGTTGAGCCAGGCGTTCTTGTACGGGGTGAAGACGCCGTAGGGCGTGCCGCCGCCGGTCAGGATCTCCTTGCGCTCGAAGACCACGTGATCCTTGACGCCGTGCATCGCGCGGCCGTCCGCGCGCAGCCGCTCGTACACGCGGGCGTCACGCGCCCGCGCGCCGGGGTCGTCGTCGCGGTGGAAATAGACCGCCTGGACGTCGAGCTGCGCGGCCAGGCGCGGGATCTCCTCGACCGGATCGCCCAGGCGCACGACCAGGCTGGCGCCGCCGCTGGAGACCTGGTCGATCTGTCCATCCAGGTCGCGCAGGCTGGCCCGGATGAAGGCGACGCGCCGGTCGTCGCGCGGCAGGGGATTGAGGATCGTGCTGTCGAGCACGAACACGCACCAGACGGCTTCGGCCTCGCGCAGGGCCCGAGCGAGCGCGGGGTGGTCGGCCACGCGCAGGTCGCGGCGGAACCAGACCAGGGCGCGGGACACGGGTTCGCGGGGGGAGATCTCCATGGCGGCCGATTGTGGAGCCGGCGCTGTCCTAAAATCGCGGCAATGGCCTCCGAACCGATCAACCTGACCAACCAGTTCCTCATCGCGATGCCCGGGATGGTGGACGAGGCCTTCGCGGGCGCGGTCGTCTACCTGTGCGAGCACAGCGAGAAGGGCGCGTTGGGGCTGATGATCAACAAGCCGGTCGACATCCGCCTGCGCAACCTGTTCGAGAAGGTCGACCTCACGCTCAGCAGCGACGACCTGGCCGAGCAGCCGGTGTTCTACGGCGGCCCGGTGCAGACCGAGCGCGGCTTCGTGCTGCACGAACGCCTGGACGGCTCGGTGCAGTACAACTCCACGCTGTCGGTGCCCGGCGGCCTCGAGATGACCACCAGCAAGGACGTGCTCGAGGCCATGGCCGTGGGCAACGGCCCGCGCCGCGTGCTGGTCACGCTGGGCTACAGCGGCTGGGCCACCGGACAGCTGGAGGATGAGCTGGGCCGCAACGGCTGGCTCAACGTCGACGCCGCGCCCGAGATCATCTTCGACACCCCGATCGAGAAGCGCTACGAACGCGCGCTGGCCTTGCTGGGCATCGATCCACGAATGCTCAGCCAGGAGGCGGGGCACGCATGACCGGCGACGCGCCCGCCGCCAGCGGATCCCGCGCCGTCCGTTCGTTCCTCGCCTTCGACTACGGCACCAAGCGGGTCGGCGTGGCCACCGGCAACACGCTCTTGAAGCTGACGCAGCCGCTGCGCACGCTGGCGCTGGAGGGCGACGCGCGCTTCAAGGCGATCGAGGCCCTCATCAAGGAATGGACGCCCGACGCGCTGGTGATCGGCGTCCCCTTCCACCCGGACGGCGCCGAGCACGACAATACGGCACGCGCCCGCAAGTTCGGCCGCCAGCTGCACGGCCGCTTCCGGCTGCCGGTGCACGAGGTCGACGAGCGCTACACCACCGTCGACGTGGAGTCCGCGGGCGCCCGCGACGCCGATTCGGCCGCGGCGGCGCTGATCCTCGAACAGTTTTTCCGAGAACACGAATGACAAACCTGCTTCTGGATGCGGAGGCGCTGTATGGCGAGCTCAAGCAAGGCGTCGCGCGGCTGATGACGCCCGACACGGTGCTCGTGGGCATCTGGTCGGGCGGCGCCTGGCTGGCCCAGCGCCTCAACGCCGATCTCAAGACCGACCGCCCCGTCGGCACGATCTCCAGCACGCTGCACCGCGACGACTTCGGCGAGCGCGGCCTGGGCGCCGTCGAGGCCGCCACCAGCCTGCCGTTCGAGATCGACGGTGCGCGCATCCTGCTGATCGACGACGTCATCGCCAGCGGCCGCACCATCCGTGCCGTCGTCAACGAGCTGTTCGACTACGGCCGCCCGGCCTCGGTCGAGCTGGCGGTGATGGTGGACCGCGGCGGCCGCGAGCTGCCCGTGGCCGCCGCGTTCGCCGCCGCCAAGCTCACGCTGCCCGCCACCCAGCGGCTGTCGCTCGCGCGCGAGCCCGACGGCCGCTTCGCCTTCGCCGTCAAGGAGACCACCTGATGCTCGCGCGACGAAATCCGCAGCTCAACGCCCACGGCGAGCTGATCCATCTGCTGTCCATCGAGGGCCTGCCGCGCGCGATCCTCACGCAGATCCTCGACACCGCCGGCACCTTCCTGTCCGTCAACGACCGCGACGTGAAGAAGGTGCCCCTGCTGCGCGGCAAGAGCGTGTTCAACCTGTTCTTCGAGAACTCCACGCGCACGCGCACCACGTTCGAGATCGCGGCCAAGCGCCTGTCGGCCGACGTGATCAACCTCGACATCGCCAAGTCGTCCGCATCGAAGGGCGAGAGCCTGCTCGACACCATCGCCAACCTGTCGGCCATGCATGCCGACATGTTCGTGGTGCGCCACAGCGAGTCGGGCGCGCCCTACCTGATCGCGAAGCACTGCGCGCCGCACGTGCACGTGGTCAACGCCGGCGACGGCCGCCACGCGCACCCCACGCAGGGCCTGCTGGACATGTACACGATCCGGCACTACAAGAAGTCGTTCAACGAGCTCACCGTGTCCATCGTCGGCGACATCGTGCACTCGCGCGTCGCCCGCTCCGACATCCACGCGCTCACCACGCTGGGCGTGCCCGAGATCCGCGCGGTCGGCCCCAAGACGCTGGTGCCGGGCGACCTGCGCGACATGGGCGTGCGCGTGTGCCACGACATGAAGGAGGGCGTGAAGGACGCCGACGTCGTCATCATGCTGCGCCTGCAGAACGAGCGCATGAGCGGCGCGATGCTGCCGAGCGCCGGCGAGTACTTCAAGAGCTACGGCCTCACCGAGGACGTGCTCGCGCATGCGAAGCCCGACGCCATCGTGATGCACCCGGGCCCGATCAACCGCGGCGTGGAGATCGACTCGCGCGTGGCCGACGGCGCGCACAGCGTCATCCTGCCGCAGGTCACGTTCGGCATCGCCGTGCGCATGGCCGTGATGTCCATTCTTGCCGGGAACGACGCATGAAGATCCTGATCCGCAACGGTCGCGTCGTCGACCCCGCGAGCGGCCGCGACGAGACCGCCGACGTCGCCATCGCCGCCGGCCGCATCGTGGCCATCGGCCGGGTGCCCGCCGACTTCACGCCGGAGCGCACGATCGCGGCCGACGGCTGCGTCGTCGCGCCGGGCCTGGTGGACCTCGCCGCGCGCCTGAAGGAAGCCGGCGCCGGCGCGCTGGAAAGCGAACTCGCGGCCGCGGCCGCGGGCGGCGTCACCAGCCTCGTGTGCCCGCCCGACACCGACCCGCCGCTCGACGAGCCCGGCCTGGTCGACATGCTCAAGTTCCGCGCCCGCAAGCTGAGCCGCTGCCGCCTGTTCCCGCTGGGAGCGCTCACGCGCCATCTCGACGGCGAGGAGCTCACGGAGATGGTCGACCTCACGGAGGCCGGCTGCGTCGGCTTCTCGCAGGCCGAGCGCCCGGTCAAGGACAACCTCACGCTGATGCGCGCGATGCAGTACGCCAGCACGCATGGCTACGCGGTGTGGCTGCGGCCGCAGGATCGATCGCTGGGCGGCGGCGTGGCCGCGAGCGGCGCGGTCGCGACGCGCCTGGGCCTGTCGGGCGTGCCGGTGGTCGCCGAGACCATCGCGCTGCACACCATCATCGAGCTGGTGCGCCAGACCGGCACCCGCGTGCACCTGTGCCGGCTGTCCAGCGCCGCCGGCGTGGAGCTGGTGCGCCGCGCCAAGGCCGAGGGCCTGCCCGTCACCGCCGACGTCAGCATCAACTCGCTGCACCTGACCGACGTGGACATCGGCTACTTCAACTCCGACATGCGCCTGACGCCGCCGCTGCGCCAGGGCAAGGATCGCGACGCGCTGCGCGCCGGCCTGGCCGACGGCACCATCGACGCGCTGGTGTCCGACCACACGCCCATCGGCGAGGACGACAAGATGCTGCCGTTCGGCGAGGCCGTGCCGGGCGCCACCGGCCTGGAACTGCTGCTGAGCCTCGCGCTGAAGTGGGGCGCGGAGGCGAAGCTGCCGCTCGCGCAGGCGCTCGCGCGCGTCACGAGCGAGCCCGTGCGCGTGCTGGGCGAATCGCTCGGCTCGCTGGGCCAGAGCGCGGGCCGGCTCGTGGAGGGCGGCGTGGCCGACATCTGCGTGTTCGATCTCGAGGCCGAGTGGCAGGTGACCGCCGGCACGCTGCGCAGCCGCGGCAAGCACACGCCGTTCGACGCCGCCAGCAGCGGCACCCGCATGCCCGGCCGCGTGCGCCACACCCTCGTCGCCGGCACGCTGGCCTACAGCGCGGCGGACGCGGCCACCGCTTGAGAACGCTCGTCGCATTCTGGCGCATCCTGCGCGTCATCGGCATGGTGGCGCAGGGCTTGTGGCTCGCGGGCTTCGTGATGCCGCGCCTCGACGCCGCCGGCCGCCACGCCATCGTGCAGCGCTGGAGCGTGAAGATGCTGCGCTGCCTCGGCGTGGAGGTGCGCGTGGCGGGTTCCGCCCATCCGGGCGCGGTGCTGATGGTGGCCAACCACGTGTCGTGGCTCGACATCCCGGCGCTGCATGCGAGCGCGCCGCAGGTGCGTTTCGTCTCCAAGTCGGACATCGCGCACTGGCCGTTGCTCGGCAAGCTGGCACGCGCCGGGGGCACGCTGTTCATCGAGCGCGAACGCAAGCGCGACGCGCTGCGCGTGGTGCATGAGGTGGCCGAGGCGCTGCATGCGGCCGATGCCGTGGCGGTGTTTCCCGAGGGCACCACGGGGGCCGGCCACGGCGTGTTGCCGTTCCACGCCAACCTGCTGCAGGCGGCCATCAGCACGTCCACCACCGTGCAGCCGGTCGTCCTGCGCTACAGCGAGCCCGGCCATCCCGTCAGCGTCGCGGCGCAATACATCGACGACACGACGCTGGTCGAGAGCCTCATGAAGGTCTGCCGGGCGCGCGGCCTCGTCGTCGACGTGCGCTTCCTGGCCCCCGAGCCGGCCGGCGAACGCGACCGGCGCGTCCTGGCCGAGAGGCTGCACGGACGCGTCGCGGCCGAGCTGGCTAGGGCCTGTTCACACTAAATGCGTGCCCGCGTGACCCCCAGAAAGCCCGCCTTCAAGGCGCGAGCGCGCCGACGTGGTGGCGCCACGGCAAGCGCTCGCAACGCGGAAGGCGGGCTTTCTGGGGGATCACCCGGAGGGCCGGCCGCCTGCGAGGCCCCAGGCGTCGTTGGCCACTCCTTGCGGGCGTCCAGCCCGCCGCGTCGCGACCGCCTAGCCTGGGGCCTCGCAGGCAGCCGGCGCGGGCACGCATTTAGTGTGAACAGGCCCTAGCTTCGACCGCGCCTGCTGACGCGGCTGGCGTCATGGACAACGGCTAGAACCGGCTCGCGGCGTCGATCTCGCGCGCCGGCGTGCGGGGCGGCACCGGCAGCCGCGCCATGCGCACGGCGATGGCCACGGAGCCCAGCCACAGCAGTGCGAGGAACGCGAGCACGCCGGCCCACGCGCCGGCCTGCCAGGCGTGGCCGCCGAGCCAGCCCATCGAACTCGCGCCGAGGTAGTAGGCGGTGAGATAGACGGCCGAGGCCAGCGCCTTGGAGCGCTGCGCCAGCCGGCCCACCCAGCTGCTGGCCACCGAGTGCGCGGCGAAGAAGCCGAACGTGAACAGCGCGACGCCGGCGATGATCATCGGCAGCGCGTTCGCGAGCGTCAGCGCGAGGCCGACGGCGCACAGGGCCAGCATGGCGCCCAGCACGCGCGACGAGCCCCTGCGATCGGCCTGCCGGCCGGCCCACGGCGACGAGAACATGCCCACCACGTACAGCAGGAACACCGCGCCGATGGTCGCGTGCGACAGCGCGAACGGCGCCTGCACCAGGCGGAAGCCGAGGTAGTTGTAGAAGCTCACGAAGCTGCCCATCAACAGCAGGGCCAGCGCGAACAGCGGCTTCAGGCCGCGCTCGCTTGCCACGGCGCGCAGGTCGGTCAGCGCATGGCGCGGATGCAGCGGGCGCGGCCGGTGCCGGCGCGACGGCGGGAGACTGCGCCAGAACTCGAACGCGGCGATCGCGCCCAGCACGCCCAGCCCCGCGAACGCGCCGCGCCATCCGGTGTGGTCGGCCAGCAGGCCGCAGACGAGCCGGCTGGACATGCCGCCCGCCGCGTTGCCCGCGATGATCAGGCCCACCGACTGGCCCAGCGCGCGCGCATCCACCTCCTCGGCCAGCCACGCGGACGACACCGCCGGCAGCCCGGCCAGGCTCAGGCCCAGCAGCGCCCGCAGCGCGATCAGCGTGCCGTAGCTCGGCGCGACCGCGCACAGCAGGCTGAACAGCGCGCCCAGCACGATGGCGGCAAGCATCACCGGCTTGGGGCCGTAGCGCTGCGCCAGGAAGCCGGCGGGAATCAGGCCCAGCGCCATCGCGCCGGCGGTGGCCGACAGCACGCCGCTGGCCTGCGCGGCGTCGAGCGCGAACGCACTGCCGAACAGCGGCAGCAGCGGCTGCGGCCCGTAGAACATGCCGAAGGTGGCGAAGCCGCCCACGAACAACGCCCAGCGCGCGGCGCGGTGGGCGGCGCTGCCGGGGGCGATGGGCGGCGGCAGCGCCTCGCCCTCCGCCCGCGGCGCGACGGCGGCGGGCAACCCCAGGCTGACAGGCGTAGCGGACATGGCGCCATCGTAGGCAGCGGCGCTTAGTCAGTCCAATATATGATTATCGAAGTATTGAGACGTTGAAAGACTCAATGGAGCTGCGCCACCTGCGTTATTTCGTCGCCGTCGCCGAAGAGCTGCACTTCACGCGCGCGGCCGAGCGCCTGCACATCGCGCAGCCGCCGCTGAGCCAGCAGATCCGCTCGCTGGAGGACGAGCTGGGCGTGCGGCTGTTCGAGCGCACGCGGCGTTCGGTGGCGCTCACCGACGCCGGCCACGCGCTGCTGGTGCGCGCACGCGAGCTGCTCGCGGCCGCGCAGGCGCTGCCGCAGGAGCTGCAGCGCATCGCGCGCGGCGAGGTGGGGCAACTGCGCATCGGCTTCTCGTCCACGCTGCCGCTCACCAAGGTGCTGCGCGACGTCGTCGCCGACTGGCGCCGCACCCATGCCGACGTGGCGCTGCACCTGCGCGAGATGCATTCGGCGCTGCAGTTCGAGGCCTTGCGCGCGGGCGAGCTGGATGTCGGCCTGGTGCGCTACAACGAGCGCGCGCCCGAGGGCATCCGCCTGCAGCTGCTGCGCCGCGATCCGCTGCGCCTGGTGGTGCCGGCGGGCCACCGCTTCGCGCGCCGCCGCTCGGTGCCCATCGCCGACTGCCGCGACGAGGCCTTCATCGGCTTTCCCGGCGACGCCGGCACCGGCACCGGCCCGCTGCTCAAGCGCCTGTGTGCGCAGGCCGGCTTCGAGCCGCGCATCGCGCAGGAGGCCCGTGAGGCCACCACGCAGATCGGCCTGGTGGCGGCCGGGCTGGGCATCGCGGTGCTGCCCGCGCCGCTGGAGGCCGTGCGCATCGAGGGCGTGCATTACGTGCCGCTGGAAGGCGAGGGCGCGGTGCTGGTGATGTCGGCGGCCACGCGCGCGGACGAGGCGTCGGAGCGGGTGCTGGCGTTCGTCAGGCGGGTCGGCGCGATGGCCGGCATCGAGTGAGGTCGCCGCTCAGGCCAGCGTCCACGCGACCTGCCGCGTGCCGCCGATGTTCGCGCCGGTGGAGGTCGCTCTCGGATGGTGGTCGACCAGCGTCGCCGCCAGCAGCCTGCCATCGGTGACGGCCTGGCGCACCTGGTCGGGCGTGATGGAGGCCAGGGGCAGCTTCAGGCGCTGCGCGAAGTTCCCGGCGGCGTAGCGCCAGCCGAGGTAGAGGAAGCGTTCCGCGGGCTTGCCATGCGCGAAGTCGCCGACCAGCACGACCCCGCCGGCATCCACGGGCTTCACCCGCAACGTGAAATCGAAGACGACCGCGCCGGCCGCGCCCGGCGTGCCGGGATGCAGCGCGCCGTCCTTGTCCTGCAGGCCGAACGCGCCGGCGCCGCCGTCCCAGTGCACGGGGCCGGCGCCGTCGTAGACCAGCTGCAGGCGGACGGCGTCCATGGCTTTCAGGCTTTCTTGCCCTGCGCGGCCACCGCGGCGGCCGCCTTGGCCGCTGCTTCCGCATCGCCCAGGTAGTAGCTCTTGATCGGCTTCAGGTCCGCGTCGAGTTCGTACACGAGCGGGATGCCGTTGGGGATGTTGACGCCCACGATGTCGGCGTCGCCGATGTTGTCGAGGTACTTCACCAGCGCGCGGATCGAGTTGCCGTGCGCGGCGACAACGATGCGCTGGCCCGACCTGATCGCCGGGGCGAGTACGTCGTTCCAGCACGGCAGCACGCGGGCCACGGTGTCCTTCAGGCACTCGGTGAGCGGGATCTGGTCGGGATCCAGCTTCGCGTAGCGCGGGTCGTGGCGCTGGCCGCGCGGGTCGTCGGCCTCGAGCGCCGGCGGCGGCGTGTCGTAGCTGCGGCGCCAGATCAGCACCTGCTCGTCGCCGTACTGCTTGGCCATGTCGGCCTTGTTCAGGCCCTGCAGGCCGCCGTAGTGGCGTTCGTTGAGGCGCCAGTCCATCTTGACCGGCAGCCAGGTGCGCTCCATCGTGTCCAGGCAGTGCCACAGCGTCCAGATGGCGCGCTTGAGCACCGAGGTGTAGGCCACGTCGAACTCGTAGCCCGCCTCCTTCAGCAGCTCGCCCGCGGTGCGCGCCTGCGCGACGCCGGTGGCGGTGAGCTCGACGTCGGTCCAGCCGGTGAAGCGGTTCTCGAGGTTCCAGGTGGATTCGCCGTGGCGGATCAGGACGAGCTTGTACATGTTCAGGGCCTCGCGCCGTGCGGCGCCTTCGGGAGGATCGGGGGGGAGCGCAAATTCTATGCGGCCGGGGCGGCGCGAGACCACGCGACGCGGCAAGCGGGGGTTGCCGCCGCCGCGCAGACTCCGAAGGTGCTGGGCCGCGGGCGGCGAGCTTCCTATAATCGTGGTCTCAACCCGCATCGAAACGCCCGCCTTGTCCTTCTTCACCGACCCCATCGTCTGGATCCTCGTCCTGGCCGTCCTCGTCTCCGGCGGCCTGCTGCTGTGGCCGACGCTCACCGGCGCGCGCAGCGGAGGCGTCGCACCGGCCGAGGTGGTGCGCCTGATGAACCGCGAGAAGGCCAGCGTGATCGACGTGAGCGAGCCGGGCGAGTACGCGGCCGGCCACATCGTGGGCTCGCGCAACATCCCCATCGGCCGCCTCGAGGTGGCCCCGGAACTGCCCAAGAACAAGGCGCTGCCGGTCGTGCTGGTGTGCGCCACCGGCAAGCGCGCGGCCAAGGCGGCCAAGGCGCTGGAGGCCAAGGGCTATGCCAAGGCCGTGGTGCTGGCCGGCGGCCTGGCGGCCTGGAAGACGGCAAACCTGCCGGTCGAGACCGCCGCGGCGCCGACCTGAGGCATCCGTCACGCGCTCGGCCCGGCCGGGTCACCCTGGCCAAGCAAGGTTGAACGGGCTGCGCGAAAATCGTGCACATCCCAGTTCGATGCCGCTTCGCGCGGCGATGTCCGCATGAATCCGGTTCGCATGTTCACCACGCAGGTCTGCCCTTACTGCATCCGCGCCAAGCAGTTGCTCAAGCAGCGCGGCGTCGATGCCATCGAGGAGATCCGGGTCGACCTGAATCCGTCGCAGCGCGACGCGATGATCGCCCGGACGGGCCGGCGGACGGTGCCGCAGATCTTCATCGGCGAGACCTGGGTGGGCGGCTGCGACGACCTGATCGCGCTCGACCAGAAGGGCGGCCTCGTTCCGCTGCTCAACGGCTAGGAGTAACCCGTCACGGCGGGTCCATGGGCCTGCGACATAATGCCGGATGCAGCCCGCACCGTCCCGGTTTGCGGGCTTCGTTTTTTCGAGACACCCCATGGCTGAACAAGACCAATCCCCCGTTTTCCAGATCCAGCGCATCTACCTGAAGGATCTGTCGCTCGAGCAACCGAACTCGCCGCAGGCGCTGCTGGAGCAGACGCAGCCGCAGGTCGACATCCAGCTGGGCATGGCCGGCGAGGCCATCGGTCCGGGCCTTTTCGAGGTCACGGTCACGGGCACGGTCACCACCAAGGTGGGCGACAAGGTGCTGTTCCTGGTGGAAGCCAAGCAGGCCGGCATCTTCGAGATCCGCAACGTGCCGGCCGACCAGCAGCAAGGCATCCTGGGCGTCGTCTGCCCGCAGATGCTCTACCCGTACCTGCGCGCCATCGTCTCCGACGTGTGCACGCGCGCCGGCTTCCCGCCGATCCTGCTGGCCGAAGTCAACTTCCAGGCCATGTTCGAGGCGCAGCAGCAGGCCCAGCTGACGCAGACCGCCTCGGCCAACGGCGCGCCGAACTGAAGGCATGACGCCGGCCTGCTCCTGAGGTCCGCCTGATGCGCATCTCCGTCATCGGCGCCGGCGCCTGGGGCACCGCCCTCGCGATCGCCGCGGCGCGGCGTCATCGCGTGCTGCTGTGGGCGCGCGACGTCCAGCAGGCGCAGCGGATGGCGGCGGACCGGCGCAACGATCGCTACCTGCCGCACGCCGCGTGGCCCGACCAGCTCGCGGTCACGTCCGATCACGCGGCCGCGCTCGCGCATGCCGAGCGCGGGCTCATCATCGTGGCCACGCCCATGGCCTCGCTGCGCGAACGCCTGGCGGCGCTGCCGGGCGATGCCTGCGTGTTCTGGCTGTGCAAGGGGTTCGAGTCGGCCACGGGCGCACTGGGCCACCAGATCGCGGCCAGCGTGCTGCCGCACGCCTCGGTGGGCGTGCTGTCGGGCCCCAGCTTCGCGCAGGAAGTGGCCGGCGGCAGCCCGACGGCGCTGGTCGCGGCCAGCGCCGACCCGGCGCTGTGCGACCTGGCGGTCGACGCGCTGCACGGCGAATCGATCCGCATCTACCGCTCCGCCGACGTGGTGGGCGTGGAGGTGGGCGGCGCCGTCAAGAACGTGCTCGCCATCGCCACCGGCATCGCCGACGGGCTCAACCTGGGCCTCAATGCCCGCGCCGCGCTGATCACGCGCGGCCTGGCCGAGATGACGCGCCTGGGCGTGGCGCTCGGCGCGCAACCCGACACCTTCATGGGCCTGTCCGGCCTGGGCGACCTGGTGCTCACCGCCACCGGCGACCTGTCGCGCAACCGCAAGGTGGGCCTGCTGCTGGCGCAGGGGCTGTCGCTCAGCGCCATCCTCGAGCGCCTGGGCCACGTGGCCGAGGGCGTCTACTGCGCCGAGACGGTCACGCGCATCGCGCACGACCACGGCGTGGCGACGCCCATCGCCGACATGGTCTCGGCCGTGATCCACCGCCGCATCGCCGCGCGCGATGCGGTGGCGTCGCTGATGCGGCGCGATTCGCGCGGCGAGGGACTCTAGTTACTAGGCCCCGCCGGCGTAGCCATTCACGCGCCACGCCTCGAACACCGCCACCGCCACGGCATTGCTGAGGTTCAGGCTGCGCTGACCCGGCAGCAGCGGCAGGCGAACCAGCCGTTCAGGCGGAAACGACTCGCGCAGCGCCGGCGGCAGGCCGGCCGACTCGCTGCCGAAGACCAGGCTGTCGCCCGGGCGCCAGTCCACGCTGGCCAGCGTGCCGGTGCCGCGGGTGGAGAACGCAAAGCAGCGCGAGGCGTCGACCGTGGCCGCGTAATCCTCCCAGCGCGCATGGCGGCGCACGTCGGCGAACTCGTGGTAATCGAGGCCGGCGCGGCGCAGCAGCTTGTCCTCCATCGAGAAACCGAGCGGCTCGATCAGGTGCAGCTCGCAGCCGGTATTGGCCGCGAGGCGGATCACGTTGCCGGTGTTGGGCGGGATCTCCGGGTGGACGAGGACGATGCGGAACATGGGCGCGATTGTCGCGCGCTCGGCGCGCGGGCTACACATCGGGCGTGCGCGCCACCACCCACACCTGCACGTCGCGCGCGCCCGCGGCGCGCAGCGTGCGCGTGGCCGCGTGCGCGGTGGCGCCCGTGGTGAGCACGTCGTCCACCAGCGCGATGCGCGCGCCGCGCACCCAGGCCGCGTGGCGCGGCGAGACGACGAACGCGCCCTGCAGGTTGCGCGCGCGCTCGCCGCGGTGCAGGGCCAGCTGGTGGCCCGTGTCGCGCACGCGGAACAGCGCGTCGGCGCGCGCGGTCAACCCGAGCGCTCGTGCGAGCCGGCGCGCCAGCTCCCACGACTGGTTGTAGCCGCGCTCGCGCAGCCGTTCGCGCGACAGCGGCACGGCCACCAGGCGCAGGTCGCTGCCGCGCGCGTCGTCCAGCTGCGCCAGCAGCGGCCGCAGCAGCACCGCGATCGCGTCGAGGCGCTGGTGGAACTTCAGGTCGGCGATGGGGCGATCCCACGGGTAGCCGTAGTCGACGCCGGCGACGACGCGCGACCACGCGGGCGGCGCGAGGCGGCAGCGCAGGCAGCGCGGCTCGCCGTCGGGGCCCGGTGCGCGCGCCAGGGGCAGGGCGCAGCCGTCGCAGCGGTCGCGCGCAAGGATGAAGCGCGCCGCGCAGAACGCGCACAAGCCATCGGCGCACCAGCCGCGGCACACCACGCAGCGCCCGCCGGCCTGGTGCCGCCAGCGTGCCAGCAGGGCGCGGGTGCCGATCGCGGCGCGCGTCAAGCGCAGCCCGCTTGGCCCGGCGTCGTTTGCGGCCATCGGACGGGCGTCGGGCCGCGAAGTCATCGGCTCAATATACTGCCGCATGCCCGCCGCCGCCCCGACCGAATCCCGCCCGGAACGCCTCGATCCGCGCGCGCTGGATCGCGCCTGGGCCCGCCTCGCGGCGTTGCCGGCGCCGCCGTGGCTGCACGGCGAGGTGGCGCGCCGCCTGGGCGAGCGGCTGTCCATCGTCAAGCAGGTGCCGCAGCACGTTTTCGACTGGTGGAGCGAGCTCGGCGGTGGCGCCGCGCTGCTGGCGCAGGCCTATCCCAGGGCCACGGTCACGGGCGTCCTTCGGCCCGAATCGGCGCCGGGCGCGGGGCCGGTCGCGACCGGGCCCGCGGCCTCCGCCGCGCCCGCCTGGCGCCGCTGGCTGGGCCTGGGCGCCGCCGGGCCGCGGGCGATCGCGCAATCGGCGGTGCCGCCGGGGCAGGCGCAGCTCGTCTGGGCCAACATGGGCCTGCACTGGGCGCCCGACGCGCCGGCGCTGATGCGCAAGTGGCAGCGCGCGCTGGTGGTCGACGGCTTCCTGATGTTCACGACGCTGGGCCCCGGCACGCTGGTGACGCTGCGCGACCTCTACCGTGCCCACGGATGGGGCACGCCGTATGCGCCCTGGACCGACATGCACGACCTGGGCGACATGCTGGTGGAGGCCGGCTTCGCCGACCCGGTGATGGACCAGGAGACGCTGCGCCTGACCTGGAGCAGCCCGCAGGCCGCGCTCGACGAGTTGCGCACGCTGGGCATGAACACCGACGCCGCGCGCTTCGCCGGCCTGCGCACGCCGCGCTGGCGCGATCGGCTGCTGGCGGCGCTCGGCGCGAGGACCGATGCGCAGGGCCGCGTCGTGCTCGAGTTCGAGATCGTCTACGGCCACGCGTTCAAGCCGGTGCCGCGCGCCAGAGTCGCCGAACAGACGCAGGTGGGCCTGGACGACATGAAGGCGATGCTGAGCCGAGGCCGTCAGCCCCGGTAGAAACACACCGAGGGGCAGGGCTTACGCTGAGTCCAGCAGGCACATTTTTGGCATGAACAGGCCCTAGAATCGATTGGGTCTTGTGTCTGAAGTGCACCTCTCCTGTGCAGGCCTCCACGAAAGGGGCTGCACGCGACCTCTGATCAAGCCGATCCGGACCGCGCTGGCGGTCCTGGCCCGACAAGAAGGATCGAACTACGTGACGACAATGATGACGATTCGCAAGCTGGGGACAAACGCGACGCGCGCCGCCCTGGCGATTTCCGCAACGGTCGGCACCGGCACGGCGCTGGCGTTCGGTGACAAGTCCGTGACGGACATTCCCGGCGGGCCCCGGGTCAACGGCCTGGACTTCCAGCCGGCGGTCACCGAGGTCGCGGATCAGATCAAGACGCTGCACTACGGCATGCTGATCGTCTGCACGCTGATCTTCGTCGTCGTGTTCGGCTTCATGTTCTATTCGATCGTCAAGCATCGCAAGAGCGTGGGCCACAAGGCGGCCAATTTCCACGAAAGCGTCGCGGTCGAGATCGCCTGGACCGTGGTGCCCTTCATCATCGTCATCCTGATGGGCGCATTCGCCACGCGCACCGTTGTCGCGATGAAGGACACCACCAACGCCGACATGGCCATCAAGGCCACCGGCTACCAGTGGAAGTGGGCCTACGAGTACGGCAACGGCGAGGGCGCGGGCATCAAGTTCTTCTCCACGCTCGATACCGCGCAGCGCGAGCTCTCGGAAGAGGGCAAGCCCGCGGGCAACGACTACCTGCTCAAGGTCGACAACCCGCTGGTGGTGCCGGTGGGCAAGAAGATCCGCATCATCACCACCGCCGAGGACGTGATCCACTCGTGGAGCGTGCCGGCGTTCGGCGTCAAGCAGGACGCGATGCCCGGCTTCGTGCGCGACACCTGGTTCCGGGCCGAAAAGGTCGGCACCTACTACGGCATGTGCTCGGAGCTGTGCGGCAAGGAACACGCGTTCATGCCGATCCGCGTCGACGTCGTCTCCGCGGCCGATTTCACGGCCTGGGTCGACAAGCAGAAGAAGGCGCTGGCCGCCGCGGCCGACGACCCGAAGAAGGTCTGGGACATGGCGCCGCTGGTGGCCCGCGGCGAGAAGGTCTACCTGGCCAACTGCGCGGTCTGCCACCGTCCGGACGGCAAGGGCGCCGGCCCGGTCAAGCCGCTCGACGCGTCGCCCGTGGTGCTCGACGCCGACAAGAACGCGCAGATCCTCACGGTGCTGCACGGCCGCCTCAACGGCGCGATGCCGGCGTGGCAGGGCAAGCTGTCCGAGACCGATATCGCCGCCGCCATCACGTACACGAAGAATTCCTGGAGCAACCACACCGGCCAGCTCGTCGAGCCCTCCGACGTGGTCGCTGCCGAAGCCAAGTAAGTCGCCCGGCTGTCGCCGATAGCCTGACACACGCGTTCGCTGAAGGATTTCCCTCTCATGAGTGCTGTTCTCCCCCATCCGGCCGACCATGGCCACGAGCATGACCACGATCACGCGCACGGCCATCCCACGGGCTGGCGCCGCTGGGTGTTCGCGACCAACCACAAGGACATCGGCACGCTGTACCTGGTGTTCGCGTTCACCATGTTCCTGGTGGGCGGCACGCTGGCGCTGCTGATCCGGCTCGAGCTGTTCCAGCCGGGCCTGCAGTACTTCAATCCCGAGCTGTTCAACCAGTTCACCACGATGCACGGCCTGATCATGGTGTTCGGCGCGATCATGCCGGCGTTCGTCGGGTTCGCGAACTGGATGATCCCGATGCAGATCGGCGCGGCCGACATGGCGTTCGCGCGCATGAACAACCTGAGCTTCTGGCTGCTCATCCCGGCCGCGCTGATGCTCGTCAGCGGGTTCTTCCTGCCGGGTGGTGCGCCGGCGGCCGGCTGGACGCTCTATGCGCCGCTGACCCTGCAGATGGGCGCGTCGATGGACAGCTCGATCTTCGCGCTGCACCTGATGGGCGCCAGCTCCATCATGGGCTCGATCAACATCATCGTCACCATCCTCAACATGCGCGCGCCCGGCATGACGCTGATGAAGATGCCGATGTTCTGCTGGACCTGGCTGATCACCGCCTACCTGCTGATCGCCGTGATGCCCGTGCTCGCCGGCGCCATCACGATGACGCTGACCGACCGCCACTTCCACACCAGCTTCTTCAATCCGGCCGGCGGCGGCGACCCGGTGATGTACCAGCACGTGTTCTGGTTCTTCGGGCACCCCGAGGTCTACATCATGATCCTGCCGGCCTTCGGCATCGTGAGCCAGGTGGTGCCCGCGTTCGCCCGCAAGCGCCTGTTCGGCTACACGTCGATGGTCTACGCCACGTCGTCCATCGCCATCCTGTCGTTCATCGTGTGGGCCCACCACATGTACACCACGGGCATGCCGGTCACCGGACAGCTGTTCTTCATGTACGCCACGATGCTGATCTCCGTGCCCACCGGCGTGAAGGTCTTCAACTGGCTGGCCACCATGTGGCGCGGCTCGATGACCTTCGAGGCCCCGATGCTGTGGGCCGTGGGCTTCATCTTCGTGTTCACGATGGGCGGCTTCACCGGCCTCATCTGCTCGATGGCGCCCATCGACATCCAGCTGCAGGACACCTACTACGTCGTCGCGCACTTCCACTACGTGCTGGTGGCCGGCTCGCTGTTCGGCATGTTCTCGGGCTACTACTACTGGGCGCCGAAGTGGACGGGCGTGATGTACAGCGAGACCCGCGGCAAGATCCATTTCTGGTCGTCGCTGGTGTTCTTCAACGTCACCTTCTTCCCGATGCACTTCCTGGGCCTGGCCGGCATGCCGCGCCGCGTGGCCGACTACCCGATGCAGTTCGCCGACTTCAATGCGCTCGCCTCGATCGGCGGCCTGTGCTTCGGGCTGTCGCAGGTGTATTTCCTGGTGTTCGTCGTGATCCCCATGATGCGCGGCAAGGGCGAGCCCGCCCCGCAGCGTCCCTGGGAAGGCGCCGAGGGCCTCGAATGGGAGGTGCCGTCGCCGGCGCCGTGGCACACCTACGAAACGCCGCCCAAGCTCGATCGCACCGCGACCAAGGTCATCGGCTGAGGCCGCGCGAGAGGCCCCATGGCACCGACTCCCGAGCAACGCCGCAAGAACCTTCGCCTGGGCGTGGCGCTGTTCTCCGTGGCGCTGATGTTCGCCCTGGGCTTCTTCGCCAAAGCGATGTTGTTCGGCCTATGAGCGATACCCCAGCTCCGGCCGTGGCGAGTCCGCGCCAGCGCAAGCTGCGGCGCGTCAACCGCGACATGCTGTTCAAGCTGACGCTGTTCGTCTTCGTGATGGGCGGTTTCGCGTATGCGATGGTGCCCATGTACAAGTCGATCTGCGAGGCGCTGGGCGTCAACGTGATCGCGCGCGGCGACGTCGGCTCGGGCTACGGCACCAAGGCCAGCGACATCAACACGCAAGTGGATCCGACCCGCGACATCAAGGTGGAGTTCGACGCCAACGCCCGCGGCCCGTGGGAGTTCCACCCCGAGCAGAACGAGGTCACGGTGCATCCGGGCCAGCTCACCACGGTGATGTACGAGTTCCGGAACACCCAGTCGCGCACGATGACCGCGCAGGCCATCCCCAGCTACGCGCCGGGCGTGGCGCAGTCGCACTTCACCAAGGTGGAGTGCTTCTGCTTCAACCAGCAGACGCTGGCGCCGGGCGAGTCCAAGCGCTGGCCGGTGATCTTCGTCGTTGATTCCAAGCTGCCCAGGGACGTCAAGACCATCACGCTGTCGTACACCTTCTTCGAGGTGGGCGGCACCACGCCGCCGGCGCCGGTGGGGCAGCTCGAGACCAAGCCCAAGGTCTGAGGCGATGATGACCACGCCCATCGACCCCCGCGAAGAAGTCTCGCCGACCGCCCGCAAGGCGAACTTCGGCCAGACGTTCCGCGCGGTCGCGTGGTCCTTCCTGGGCATCCGCCGTTCCGCCGACCACGAGCAGGACGTCAAGAAGCTGAATCCGATCCATGTGGTGATCGCCGCCGTCCTCGGCGCCGCGGTCTTCGTCGTCTTCCTGGTGGTGCTGGTGCATTTCGTCATCGGCGCGGCCACCAGTCACTGACTTTCCGTTTCAATGATCTGAAGAGTCTGGAGAAAAGAACCCATGTCCGCCGCGACTCCCCACGGAATCACCCCGCACTACTTCATCCCGTCGCCCTCACGCTACCCGGTGTGCGTGGCCGCCGGCCTGTTCCTGATGATCCTGGGCGGCAGCCAGTGGATCAACGGACATGAGTGGGGCTCGTGGAGCCTGCTCGCCGGCGTCGCGGTGTGGCTCGCCACGCTGGCGCAGTGGTTCGGCACGGCCATCGGCGAGAGCGAGGGCGGGCTGTACTCCGACACCGTCGACGTGTCGTTCCGCTGGGGCATGAGCTGGTTCATCTTCTCGGAAGTGATGTTCTTCGCGTCGTTCTTCGGCGCGCTGTTCTGGGCCCGCGCCATCGCGTTGCCGATGCTGGGCAACCTCGACCACCAGATCCTGTGGCCCGATTTCCACGCCATCTGGCCCAGCGCACAGGCCGGCATCACCGGCTCGCCGGCCGACACCATCGCGCCGTTCCGCACGATGGGGCCGTGGCCGATCCCGACGCTCAACACCGCCATCCTGCTCAGCTCGGGCGTCACGCTGACCATCGCCCACCACGCGTTGATCGCCGACCATCGCCCCAAGGCCATCGCGTGGATGTGGGTCACCGTGCTGCTGGGCCTGAGCTTCATCTGCTGCCAGGCCTACGAATACCACGAGGCCTACACCGAGATGAACCTGAAGCTGTCGTCGGGCATCTACGGCTCCACGTTCTTCATGCTCACCGGCTTCCACGGCTTCCACGTGTTCGTGGGCATGCTGATGCTGCTCTTCATCACGCTGCGGCTGCAGAAGGGCCACTTCACGCCCAAGCGCCACTTCGGCTTCGAGGGCGCGGCCTGGTACTGGCACTTCGTCGACGTGGTCTGGCTCGGCCTCTACGTCATCGTCTACTGGATGTGACCCCGCGGCGAGCGGCCTGCTCGCCCGCCTGAAAAGCAGACGCCGCCTCGATTTCCCGGGCGGCGTCGTCGTTTGATGGGAACCGCGCGACTGCTGCCGCGCTCGAAGCTCAGGTGCCGACGGGGATGCCCGACGGGTGGATCCAGCCCAGCGCCCAGGCCAGCAGGATCAGCAGGAACAACGTGACGGACAATGCCACCCGCAGCGCCAGCGTGCGGGCCATGCGCTTGTCGGCGTTGGCGTCGTCGGGGCCGCGGCGCAGCATGAAGAAGCCGGCGCCGGCGAGCGCGGCCAGCACGAGCAGCAGGAAGACGACGATCACGATTTTCATGACGAAAGATTATTCCACCGGGGGCGCGCGGGCGTCCGCGGGTTCCTCCCCTCCCGGCACGTCGCGCCGGGGTGCCGGCTCCACGCGCTCGCGCGTCGTCTGGTTCGTGGTCGCGCTCGCGTGCGCGATGCTCACCGCGCGCTTCGGCGTGTGGCAGCTGTCGCGCGCCCACACGAAGCTGGCCAACGAGGCGCTGGTGGCCGAGCGCAGCACGCTGCCCGCGTTGCCGGGCGACGAGCTGGCGCGCGAGCCCGCGGCGGCCGAGCAGCAATGGCAGCGCCACATCGTGCTCGCCGGCGAGTGGATCCCCGCGCGCACCGTGTTCCTGATGAACCGCACGATGGACGAGCGGTCCGGCTTCTACGTGATGACGCCGCTGCGCCTGGCCGACGGCAGCGCCGTCGTCGTGCAGCGCGGCTGGGTGGCGCGCGACGACGCCGATCCGTTGAAGGTGCCGGCGATCCCGACACCCGCGGGGCCGATCCGGATCCACGGCCACGTGGCGCCCTGGCCTTCGCACTGGATCGACATCGGCCACGGCGCCGGCGGTCCCGTGCGGCAGAATCTTGAACTGCCCGCGTTCGGCGCCGAATCGGGCCTGGCCCTGCGGCCGGCCACGGTGGTGGAGGACGCCGGCGCCGACAATGCCCGCGATGGCCTGCGCCGCGACTGGCCCAGCGGCAACGGCGGCGTGAGCGTCGCCACGAACTATGGCTACGCCGTCCAGTGGTTCGCGATGAGCGTCGCGTTCCTCGGCCTGTACGTGTGGCTGCAGTTCATCCGCCCGCGCCGGCCGGCGCCGCCCGATTCCGAATCCCCGATCGACGCCAGCGTCGACCCCACACGCCCCCGATGAAACCGACGCCGTCCGACGATCCCCAGGCCACCGGCAAGAACCTGACGGCCCCCGTGCCCCCGGGGGGCGAGCGAGGCGCTTCGGAGCGGCCGGGTGCCAGCCTCGAGTCCATGACCTTCACCCTGCACGGCACGCCGGCGCCGATGCGCGACTACTCGGCGACGCAGAGCCGGCGCGGCCGCATGATGATGCTCGTGATCCTGGTCGCGTGCGCGTTGCCGGTGATCGCCTCGTACTTCACCTACTACGTGATCCGGCCGCAGGGCCGCAGCAACTACGCCACGCTGGTCGAGCCGCAGCGGCCGCTGCCGTCCCTCGAGGAGGTGCCCGCGCAGGACATGGACGGCCGCTCGGTGCCGCTGACCACGCTGAAAGGGCAGTGGCTGATGATCGTGGTCGCGCCTGCCACCTGCGGCAAGCTGTGCGAGAGCAACCTGTTCCTGCAGCGCCAGCTGCGCGAGATGATGGGCGCCGAGCGCGACCGCATCACCAAGGTGTGGCTGGTCGACAGCCCCGAGCCCGTGGCCCCCGCGCTGTCGGCCGCCCTGGCCGCCAGGCCGGCCGTGTCCAGCTACCGCGTGGAGCGCGCGGCGCTGGCACGCTGGCTCGAGCCGGAGCAGGGCCATGCGCTGGAGGATCACGTCTACATCGTCGATCCGCTGGGCAACTGGATGATGCGCACGCCGGCCAACCCCGACCCGGTCAAGCTGAAGAAGGACGTGGACAAGCTGCTGCGCGCGTCGGCCTGGTGGAACCGGGCGAAAGACACCAGATGACCGCTGCACCGGGCTACGACTGGACGTCGCTGACCGGCCTCGCGCTGATCGCGCTGGCCATCGTCTCGGTGGTGCTGATGGCGGCGTGGTGGCGCGGCGGCCTGCGCCACAAGTCGCGCCCGCAGCGCGTGGCCGCGCTCGCGGGCCTGACGCTGTTCCTGTGCTTCGACCTCGTCGTGTTCGGCGCCTACACGCGGCTCAGCGACTCGGGGCTGGGCTGTCCCGACTGGCCGGGCTGCTACGCCACGTCCAGCCCGGTGGCCGCGGCCGAGCACATCGCCAACGCGCAGGCGCTCGCGCCCAACGGGCCGGTGACCGAGAAGAAGGCCTGGATCGAGATGATCCACCGCTACTTCGCCATGGCGCTGGGCACGCTGATCATCCTGATGCTGGTGGCGGCCGCGGCCGCGCGCGAGCGCCGCGCGCAGGTGCTCGCGGGCGTGACGCTCGCATGGGTCGTCGCGCAAGGCGTGTTCGGCGCGCTCACCGTCACCTGGAAGCTCTATCCGGCCATCGTCACCGGGCACCTGCTGGGTGGCATGGGCCTGCTCGCCCTGCTCGCGTTGCAGGCGCCTTCGCCCGCAGGCGACGCCGCGCGCGGCGTGCGCGATCGCTGGGCCTTGGGCGTCGCAGCGGTGGCCTTGCTGCTGCAGATCGCGCTGGGCGGCTGGGTCAGCACCAACTACGCCGTCCTCGCGTGCACCGGCTTCCCGCAATGCAACGGCCAGTGGTGGCCCGCGATGAACTGGTCGGAAGGCTTCACCTTCGCCCGCGAGCTGGGCCGGCGCGCCGACGGCGAGCCGATCGCGATGACCGCGCTGGTGGCCATCCAGTGGACGCACCGGCTGTTCGCCATCGCCTTCGTGGCCGCGATGGGCTGGCTGGTGGCACGGCTTTGGCGGCGCGGCCCGACGGCGCGCCGCCGCGCTGTCATCATCGGGGCCCTGGTGGTGCTCCAATTGGCCACCGGCCTGTCCAACGTCGTGCTGGGCTGGCCGTTGCTGGCCGCGCTGGCGCACACTGCGGGTGCCGCCGCGCTGGTCGTCTGCATCGGCTTCGAAGTGGCCGCGGTCCTGAGAACACGAGTCCTGTCGTCATGAGTTCCGTCCCCGTTCCCAATCCCGCCCCCGCCTCGGCCCAGCCGTCGCGCTGGCGCCAGTACTACGCGCTCACCAAGCCGCGCGTGGTGCAGCTGATCGTGTTCTGCGCGGTGATCGGCATGTTCCTGGCCGTGCCCGGCTGGCCGCCGCTGGTGCCCCTGCTGGCCGGCACCGCGGGCATCTGGCTGGTGGCCGCCGCCGCGGCCGCGTTCAATTGCCTGGTGGAGCAGGAGATCGATCGCCGCATGACGCGCACCGCCTGGCGTCCCACGGCCAAGGGCGAGCTCAGCAACACGCAGGCGCTGGTGTTCTCGGCGCTGCTGTGCGGCGCTGGCGCCGTGCTGCTGCTCACCTGGGTCAACGCGATCACGCTGTGGCTGACGCTGGCCACCTTCATCGGCTACGCGGTGATCTACACGCTCGTGCTCAAGCCGATGACGCCGCAGAACATCGTCATCGGCGGCGCCTCGGGCGCGATGCCGCCGGTGCTGGGCTGGGCGGCGATGCGCGGCGAGGCGAGCGCCGACGCCTGGCTGCTGTGCCTGATCATCTTCCTGTGGACGCCGCCGCACTTCTGGGCGCTGGCGCTGTACCGCACCGAGGACTACCGCAAGGCCGGCCTGCCGATGCTGCCCGTCACGCACGGCCCCGACTTCACCAAGCTGCACGTGTTCCTCTACACGCTGGTGCTGTTCGCCGGCACGCTGCTGCCCTTCGTGAGCGGCCTGAGCAGCTGGTTCTACCTGGCCTGCGCCGTCGTGCTGGGCGCCATGTTCTCGGGCTACGCGTTCAAGCTCTGGCGCCATTACTCGGACGAGCTGGCGCGCCGCACCTTCCGCTTCTCGATCCTGTACCTGTCGCTGCTGTTCGCGGCACTGCTGATCGACCACTACATCCCCTACGCCCGCTGATGCTCTCGCGCCGATTCCTCTTCTCGCTGGCCGCGGCCGGCGCGCTCATGTTGTCCGGCTGCGAACGCGCCGCACCCCCCCACCGCTTCAACGCGTTCGACCTCACCGGCGCCACGTATGCCAAGGGCTTCAACCTGCCCGACTTCGACGGCAAGCCGCGCCAGCTGAGCGACTTCGCCGGCAAGCTGACGGTCGTCTTCTTCGGCTACACGCAATGCCCCGACGCGTGTCCCACGACGATGGCCGAGCTCTCCGGCATCCTGAAGACGCTGGGCCCCGACGCGTCGCGCGTGCAGGTGGTGTTCATCACCGTCGACCCCAGCCGCGACACGCCCGCGCTGCTGAAGAACTACGTCACCAACTTCCGCCCCGACTTCCTCGCGCTGCGCGGCGACGAGGCGCAGACCCAGCAGATCATCCGCGACTTCAAGCTGGTGGTGGAGAAGGTGCCCGGCAAGACGCCCGACAGCTACACCATCGACCACACGGCCGGCACCTACATCTTCGATCCGCAGGGCCACATCCGCCTGTTCGCGTCGCAGAGCCTCGATCCGGCGCTGCTCACGGACGACATGAAGGCGTTGCTGGCCCAGAAGAGCTGAGGCTCCGGGACTTACTTGGGAACCAGAAGGGCCATCAGGTCGGGCACCATCCGCTGCATGGCCGCGAGCGCCGCGGTGACGTCATCCTCGGAAGGCTCGACGCCCTGGTATTGGTTGTTGCGCAAGTCGCGGATGGCGTCGACACGGTCGAATACGCTGTCGGTGACGTTGGCGTAGGACGCTGCAGCCTCGAGGGCTTGCACGTGGTGGCCGTGGTCCGATGTGCAACGCCAACCTTTGCTGGCCAGCACCGCGAAGCTGAGATTCAGCACGGCGTCGTAGGCCGCGCCCAGGCGCGTCGTCGGGGAGTTTTCCTTGCGATTCGCATCGGCGACCTTGCCGCCGGCGATCTTCACCCACCCCTGGATGGACTCCCGGTTGACGGGCGCCTTGCGAAACACCTTGCTGCCTTCCTTGTAGAAATCGTCCGGTTTACGCAGCATGGAGGGCTCCCTTCAGCGTGACCGTCGGCTTGGACACGATGTCGTGCACGAAGGTGTCGCCAGACTCCAGGGCCGCTTGCCAAGCTTGCGCGGTGAAGACCTGCACGTTGACCGGACGACCGAGCTCTCGACCCGCGGGCTTGAAGTGCGCTTGGGCCGAAAGCCTCGACAGCTTCGGGCCGATGAGCAGCAGGTCGATGTCGCTGCCCGAATTGGTTTCGCCTCGGGCCGCGGAGCCGAAAATGACGGCCGTGTCGACGGCTTCCTCGAGGCTCTCGAGTCGAGTGCGCAGCACCTGAGCCATTTGGCTGTCTTGCTGTACCAGCAGTTTCAGCGGCACGAGGGCAGGGTCGCTGGAGGCCTGGAAGAGGGTCTGCCCGCGCTCGGTACGACGCTCAAGAAGGCCGATGTCCGCCCAGCGGCGCAGCCATCGAGAGGCGTTGCCCGGGTCGATGCCGGCGGCGTCGGCGAGTTCACGGGTCGCGAAAGGGCGGTCAGCGGATTCGAAAAGGCAGCGCAACGCCTTGTAGCGCCCCGTGCCTCCGAACAGTTCTGTCAACAAGGCGGCGTTCATGGATCAAAGATGGCAAGGGCTATCGATCTGGAGAGTGTTGCCGCCAAGGCGAGGCCTTGCGAGGTGTTCGATGGCGATTCTACACCGTTAAGTGTATATAAGACATCACAGTTTGTATAATCTACATTAATTGATGTAGATCGACCAACATGAAGCATCACGCCGGGCCTGTTCCGATGCCAGAAACGACAACGGACGCCGCGGCGTCCGTTTTCTCGAGCAAGGCGCCGTCAGACCCGTTGCGGCTCCAGCGTCTTGCGCATCTTCTTCAGCGCGGCCACCTCGATCTGGCGGATGCGCTCGGCGCTGACGCCGTACTCGGCGGCCAGCTCGTGCAGCGTCATGCCGCCGGAGCTGTCGTCGTTGACCTTCAGGTAGCGCTCTTCCACGATTCGGCGGCTGCGCGGGTCCAGCGTCTCCAGCGCTTCACCGATGCCGGCGCCGGCCAGGCGATCGTGCGCGGCGTTCTCGATGACGCGGGTGGGCTCGTCGCGGTCGTCGGCCAAGTAGGCGATGGGCGCGTAGGCTTCCTCGCCGTCGTCGTTCTGCGACTCCATGGCGACGTCGCCGCCGGACATGCGCGTCTCCATCTCGAGCACTTCTTCCGGCTTCACGTTGAGGTCGCGCGCGACGCGTTCCACCTGCGCACGCGACAGCGTGTTGCGGTGCACGTCGGCGTCGGACGCCTCTTCCTTCAGCTTGGACTTCATCGAGCGCAGGTTGAAGAACAGCTTGCGCTGGGACTTGGTCGTGGCGACCTTGACCATGCGCCAGTTCTTCAGGATGTACTCGTGGATCTCGGCCTTGATCCAGTGCATCGCGTAGCTGACGAGGCGCGCGCCCTGGGTCGGGTCGAAGCGCTTGACGGCCTTCATCAGGCCGATGTTGCCTTCCTGGATCAGGTCGCCGTGCGGCAGCCCGTAGCCCAGGTACTGGCGCGAGACGGACACGACGAGGCGCAGGTGCGACATCACCAGCGCGCTGGCGGCCTTCAGGTCGCCGGTGTCGCGCAGTTGGGTCGCCAGACGCGTCTCTTCTTCCTGCGACAGCATCGGCAGTCGATTGATGGACGAGATGTAGGCGTCGAGGTTGCCCAGGGGGGGAACCAGACTCCACGGGTCACGGACGGACAGTGCGTTGGTTTGGGTGGTGGTCATGTGCTCAGTCTGATCGGGGTTCGATCGTTCGGTTCCACGAATATTAGCACTCACGCCAACCGAGTGCTTGCGGGCAGAAAATGCGCTGATTGCCGACATGGATGACGATCTATCGAGCAAAAACAGATAGCGTGTGCTCACATAAACTGATTTGCATATCGAGCGCTACAAAAATATTTACACATTCCCGCCAGCGGTCCGCCCGGACCGTCGCGGCGGCGGGCCCTGGACCCGGCGCCGTCCACAGATGAGGATGGCGGGCCCGACATCAAGACCCTCCCTGGCGAGGGCCGCGCCCGCGCTAGAGTGGCGCCCATGAGCGACCACCGCCCCGATCCCGACGACCTGCCCGCGCAGGCGCACGCGGCGGAGCGTGCGGCGCGGCGCGGGCGCCTGAAGATCTTCTTCGGCGCGTCGGCCGGCGTCGGCAAGACCTGCGCGATGCTGGCGCAGGCCCGGGTGCAGCGCGAGCAGGGCGTCGACGTGGTGATCGGCGCGGTGGAGACGCACGGCCGCGCCGACACCGCGGCGCTGGTCGGCGCGACGCCGGTGCTTCCCCTGCGCGACGTGGCCGCCCACGGCCGCGTGCTGCCCGAATTCGACCTCGACGCCATGCTGGCCCGCGCGCCCGCGCTGGCGTTGGTGGACGAGCTGGCGCATTCCAACGTGGCCGGCTCGCGCCATCCCAAGCGCTGGCAGGACGTGGACGAGTTGCTGGCCAACGGCATCGACGTGTGGACGACGATGAACGTGCAGCATCTCGAGAGCCTCAACGACGTCGTCAACGCCGTGGCCGGCGTGCGCGTGCGCGAGACGGTGCCCGACCACGTGTTCGACGGCTCCGACGACGTGGTGCTGGTGGACCTGCCGCCCGACGAGCTGCTGCAGCGCCTGAAGGAAGGCAAGGTCGCTCTCACGCCGCAGGCCGAGCGCGCCGCCGCCAACTTCTTCCGCAAGGGCAACCTGCTCGCGCTGCGCGAGCTGGCGCTGCGCCGCACCGCCGATCGGGTGGACGTGGACATGCTCAGCTACCGGCGCGGCCTGAAGTCGGCCGGCGTGTGGCCGGCGCGCGAGGCGCTGCTGGCCTGCGTGGGGCCGGGCGGGCAGGGCGAGAAGCTGGTGCGCGCCGCCGCACGGCTCGCGGCGCAGCTGGGTGCGCCGTGGCACGCGGTCCACGTGGAGACGCCGTCGCTGCAGCGCCTGCCGCGCGCCCGCCGCGAGCAGGTGCTGCGCGTGCTGGCGCTGGCGCAGGACCTGGGCGCGCGCACGGCCACCCTCGCGAGCGACGCGCCCGCCCCCGCGCTGGCGCGTTACGCGCGCGAGCACAACCTGATGCGGGTGGTGCTCGGGCGCCGCGATGCGTTGCGCGCCTGGTGGCGGCGCGACACCGGCGCGCGCCTGGCCGCGCTCGCGCCCGACCTCGAGCTCGTGCAGGTGGCGCTGCCGCCCGAGGCGAAGCCCGCGGTCGCCGAGGCCGGCGACGACGAGGACGGTCACGCGCGCGACTGGCGTCCGTATGTCAAGAGCGTGGCCGTGTGCGGCGCGGTGATCGCCGCCACCGCGCCGCTGCTGCACCTGCTGGAGAAGACCAACATCGTGATGCTGCTGCTGCTCGCGGTGGTGTTCTCGGCGCGACGCTACGGCCGCGGGCCGGCGGTGCTGGCCGCCTTCGTGAGCGTCGGCGCGTTCGACTTCTTCGACGTGGCCCCGCGCTTCACGTTCGCGGTGAGCGACGTGCAGTACGTCGTCACCTTCGCCGTGATGCTGGTCGTGGCGCTGGTCATCGGCCAGCTCACCGCCGGCCTCACCTGGCAGGCGCGCGTGGCCACGCTGCGCGAGGATCGGGTGCGCGCGCTCTACGAGCTGTCGCGCGACCTGGCCGCGGCGCTGATGCCCGAGCAGATCGTGGAGATCGGCACGCGCGTGCTGCAGGCCCAGTTCGAGGCGCGCGCGGTGTTCTTGCTGCTCGACGGCGACGACCGCCTCGTCGTCGGGCCCGGCCTGGACGTGGACGCGGGCCTGGCCGGCTGGGCGCTGGCGCACGCCGAGGCCGCGGGGCAGGGCACCGGCACGCTGCCGGGCAGCGCGATGCTCTACGTGCCGCTGAAGGCGCCGATGCGCGTGCGCGGCGTCGTCGCGCTGGCGCTGCGCAACCCGCGCCGGCTCGGCGTGCCCGAACAGCGCCGCCTGCTCGACACCGTCGCCTCGCTGCTGGCCATCGCGCTGGAGCGCATCCATTACGTGGAGGTGGCCCAGCGCACGACGCTGCAGATGGAGACGGAACGCCTGCGCAACACGCTGCTCGGCGCCATCTCGCACGACCTGCGCACGCCGCTGGCCGCGCTGGCCGGCATGGCCGACGCGCTGCAGCTCACCGCGCCGCCGCTGGCGCCCGCGCACGCCGAGATCGCGCAGGCGCTGCGCGAAGGCGCGCTGCGCATGAACGCGCTGGTGAGCAACCTGCTGGACATGGCGCGGCTGGAGTCCGGCAGCGTGGCGCTGAACCCGCAGTGGCAGCCGCTGGAGGAGGTGGTGGGCAGCGCGCTGCGCAGCCTGGGCGCGCTGGCGCCGGGCCGCCATCCGGTGAAGGTGGCGTTGCCGCCCGGCCTGCCGCTGCTGCAATTCGACGCCGTGCTGATCGAGCGCGTGTTGGCCAACCTGCTGGAGAACGCGGCCAAGTACACGCCCGCGGGCAGCGCGATCCGCGTGGGCGCCACGCTGTTGCCGCAATCGGTGGAGGTGTGGGTGGCGGACGAGGGCCCGGGGCTGCCGCCGGGGCGCGAGGAGCTGATCTTCGAGAAGTTCGAGCGCGGCCGCAAGGAGAGCGCCACCCCGGGTGTCGGGCTGGGGCTGGCGATCTGCCGCGCCGTCGTCGCCGCCCACGGGGGAACGATCCGGGGCGAGACGCTGGCCGGAGGCGGCGCGCGTTTTGCGTTCACTCTGCCGCGCGGAGAGCCCCCGCGCATCGAGGAGCCGGCCGACGACGCCGACAATGCGGGCATGGAAGCCATCGAATGAATTCAACGGACATTCCCGGCAAGGTGCTGGTGGTCGAGGACGAGGCCGAGATCCGCCGCTTCATCCGGCTGGCGCTGCAGGCGGAGTCGCTGCAGGTGTCGGAGGCCGACGGCGTGCAGCGCGGGCTGATCGAGGCGGGCACGCGCCGGCCCGACCTGGTGGTGCTGGACCTGGGCCTGCCCGACGGCGACGGCATCGACTTCATCCGCGGGCTGCGCACGTGGTCGGACATCCCCATCATCGTGCTGTCGGCGCGCACCACCGAGTCCGACAAGATCGCCGCGCTCGACGCCGGCGCCGACGACTACCTCGTCAAGCCGTTCGGCAGCGGCGAGCTGCTGGCCCGCGTGCGGGCGCAGCTGCGCCGCCATCCGCGCGCCAACGCCGACGTGCAGAGCGTGCTGGAATTCGGCGACGTGCGCATCGACCTGGCGCACCGCACGGTGGAACGCGCCGGCGCTGCGCTGCGCCTGACGCCCATCGAATACCGGCTGCTGACCCACCTCGCCGCGCACCCGAACCGAGTGCTCACTCACCCGCAACTGCTGAAGGCCGTGTGGGGGCCGTCCCATTCCGAGGACACCCATTACGTGCGCATCTACATGGGCCACCTGCGCGCCAAGCTGGAGGCCGACCCGTCGCAGCCGCAGCACCTGGTCACCGAGCTGGGAGTGGGCTACCGGTTCGTTCCCTAGTTCGAGTCTCGGGCGAATCCTCTAGCGGATTCAGGGGACCACCCACCCATAATCACCGGTTGAGCTGGCGAAGTCGCCGGCCAAGGAGTGAACCGGTGGATGCAGTTCGACGACGCGCGGCCCTTTCCCTGATGGCGGGCGCCGCCCTGGCGCTGGCGGCGTGCGCCGCCTCCGAGCCGCCGCAGCCGGCCCGGCCGCACACGTACACCGAGACGATCTCCTCGGTGCTGGTGTCGGAGGACGGCAAGCGCATCGCGGCCATCGGCAGCAACCACCACTACATCTTCGACGCGCCCGGGGTGCTGGTGAACGCGCTGCGCTCGCCGGTGCACCCGCAGCTCACGGCCACGTTCGCGGCGTTCCACCTCGACCAGCGCGGCACCGTCACCGGCGACTGGCTGCTCACCCTGGCGCCCGACGCCACGCCGGCGCAGCAGCAGGCGGCGCAGGCTGTGGGCCTGGCGCGCGGGGTCGACGGCGTCTGGACGGCCAGCGGCCGCCTCAAGGGCCAGCGCTTCACCGGCTGGACGTACAAGCTGCGCGGTCCGCAGGACAAGCTGAACAAGGCCTACGAGGTGGAGATCACCACCGAGGCGAGCGCCGCCGACGTCGCGGTCGACGACGCCGCCACGCCGATCCGCGTGGCCGCCGACGGCGTGCAGCTGATCTACTGGGCGCCGCTGGCGCCGGTGATCGTGCCGATCCTGTTCCTGACCCGCGCCAAGGACCACTGACGCCCCGGTCGGAATCCGCCGTCGCGCCCGGAGGGGGCGCGCGGCCGAAGTTCGAAGAAGACCAAGATGTCCGCCGCCGAAATCGACCACGTGGCGCTCACCGCGCTGCGATTGCTGCCCGACGAGCCCGATCGCGCCATGCGCCTGTGGGACAACGCGTTCGCGCGCGCGAGCGCTTCCGGGCAGGACGGCATGGCCCGCTCGCTGCTGCGCCTGCGCATCGTGCGGATGCACTTCCAGGCGCGCTTCGGCGACCGCGATGCGCTGGAGCCGCCGATGCTCGCGGCCTCGGCCGAGGCGCGCGTCCACGGCTGGCGCGTGGAATCGCTGCTGGTCGACCTACTCGAGGTGTACCTGGCCACGCTGGGCGGCAACCACGACGAGGGCCTGCGCGACGTGGAGGCGATCCGCGCCGAGGCCGAGGCGCATCTCGACCCGATCGAGCTGAGCGCGATGGAGCTGATGGCCGGCCATTTCCGCGGCTACATGCTGGGCTGGCCGCACGAGCCCGAGCGCACCTACCGCGCGCTGAGCCGGCTCACCGCCAGCCCGCAGGCGCCGCCGGGCCTCATCGCCAACGTGCAGATGAACATCGGCCACAGCCACCTGCTGGTGGGCAACGTCGACCTGGCCTCCACCTACCTGCAGGAGGCCGTGCGCCTGTACGAGCCGCTGCCGCTGACGCCGCGCAAGCTCGCCGCGGCGCGCGCCTGGGCGCAGTGCCTGCTGGCCCGCAACGAGGCGCGGCGCGCCGATGCCGTGTTGCATCCGCTGCTGGCCGCGCGCACCGAGCTCGCCTCGACGAGGTTCCTGGCCGATGCGCTGCTGGTGGCGGCCGAGGCGCGCGTCAAGCTGGGCGACCTTGCCGGCGCGCAGGGCCTGCTGGACGAGGCCGCCGCCAGCGCCGGCGCGGCAGCCGAGCCCACCGTGATGGTGCACCTGGCCTACGTGCGCGCGTTGCTGCTGGCCGAGCAGGGCGAGGTGCCCACCGCGGCCCAGGTGGGCGAGGCCGGCTGCCGGCTGATCCCGCGCAACACCCACAAGCTGGGCGTGCAGAACTGCCTGGAACTCACCGCACGGCTGCAGGCGCGCGTGGGCAACTTCCAGCGCGCCTACGAGCTGCAGTGCCAGGGCGTGGCGATGCGCCACGACCTCGCCAAGAAGTCGGCGGAGGTGCGCCACGTCGACCTGCACGTCGACCACCAGACCCACCTGGCGCGCATGGAGATCGAGCACGCGCGCCGCGAGCGGGCCATCGCCGAGTCGGCCGAGGCGGCCATCGTGCAGAAGAACCAGTTGCTGGAGCAGCGCCTGCGCGAGGTGGAACGGCTGCAGGAGTCGCTGCGCGAACTCGCCAACCGCGACGCGCTCACCGGGCTGTACAACCGGCGCTACCTCGGCGAGGCCTTGCCGGGGCTGGTGTCGATGGCCGCGCGGGCCGGCGACCGCATCGTGGTCGTCCTGATCGACCTGGACCACTTCAAGGCGGTCAACGACCTCCATGGCCACCACATGGGCGACCGCGTGCTGGAAGGCTTCGCCGACCTGCTGCGCGACGGCTTCCGCGCGCACGACCTGTGCTGCCGCTACGGCGGCGAGGAGTTCTGCGTGGTGATGGCCGACACCGACGACATCGCGGCCCATGAGCGCGTGGAGGAGCTTCAGGAACGCCTGGGCGAGCGGGTTTTCAGGAGCGGCGAGCGCGAACTGACGCGGGTGGGCTTCTCGGCCGGCATCGCCACCTTCAAGGCCGATCCGCACATGGATCTCGACCTGGTGTTCCGCCGCGCCGACCAGGCGCTCTACGCGTCCAAGAACGGCGGCCGGCGCCGGATCTCCGCGCTCGAGCTGGCCTGACCGTCCGGCATCCGGGCCGCCGTGGCGCGCGCGCCGCACGGCCTGCCGTGACGAAATTGGCGGCCCGGCGTCCAGGCACAACGAGGCGCTTCAGCCAGGGCGCCTCCATGCCGATACCCTGGCAGCACGTCCCCCGCCTGGCGCTTCCGCGCGCGCGGCCGGCATGCGCAACCGTGGAATCCGCCGTCCCATGCTCGCCCGTACCGCTTTTCTCGCCGCGCTGCTGTACGCCGGCGCCGCCGTGCGCGCCGCCAACGTCGACGTGACCCTCACCGACGCGGCCGGCACCCCCCTGGCGGACGCGGTGGTGATGCTGGAACCCGTGGGCGCGAAGCCGTCGGTCAAGCCGATGGCGGGCGCGCAGATCGCCCAGCACGACCTGCAGTTCAGTCCGCAGGTGAGCGTGGTCACCGTCGGAACGCCGGTGATGTTCCCGAACCAGGACACCGTCAAGCACCACGTCTATTCGTACTCGCCGGCCAAGACCTTCCAGATCAAGCTCTACGCCGGCGTGCCGCACACGCCCATCGTGTTCGACAAGCCCGGCGTCGCCGTGCTCGGCTGCAACATCCACGACAGCATGCTGGCCTGGGTCGTCGTCACCGACACGCCGCTGTGGGCGCGCAGCGCCGCCGGCCGCGCGAAGGTGGCGGACGTGCCGCCGGGCAGCTACCAGATGCGCGTCTGGCATTCCTCGCTGAACGACGCGACGCCGCCGCAGTTGCTGCCGGTCACGGTGGGCTCGGCCGACGTCGAGCAGCGCGTCAAGCTCGGACCGGACGGAATCGCGAAGTGACGAGCCTGGATCGCCGCTGGCGCGGAACACTGGCCGCGCGCATCGCGCTGGTGTTCCTCGTGCTGCTGCTGGCCGTGCAACTGGCGAGCTTCGCGGCGTTGCGCGCCAGCCTGTCGAACCACCAGCGCGACAAGCAGCCCGAACGCGTGAGCGAAGGCGGCCTGCTGCTGCAACGCCTGCTCCACGACAACGTGGACACCGCGGTGGCCTATGGCAGGAGCCTGGCGCGCGAGTCCGGGATCTTCGGGGTCTTCGCCACGGGCGCTGCCGACCAGCCGACGATCGATTCGGCGCTGGAGAATTTCAAGACGCGGGTGCACGCGGCCAAGGTCGCCTGGCTCGATCTCGACTTCAAGGTTCGCTACACCTCCACGCACGGCGGCGCCGACGAGGTGGAAGCGGTCGTGTCCCGGCTCGACGCGGTCGACCGCTCTCCCGGCATCCGCAGCGGGATCGTGCTCATGGGCGGCCGGCCCTGCCAGGCCGTCATGGTGCAGATCAGCGCCCCCCGCCCGGTGGGCTGGGCGCTGATGGCCTTCCCCCTCGACGAGGCGCTGGTCGACGACATGAAGCGCCTCGAGGGACTGGATCTCACGTTGCTGTCGCGCACGTCGGCCCGCGCGCCGTGGGTCGTCTACAAGAGTTCGCTGGCCCCGATGAGCGCCGCGGACCTGTCGGAACGGCCCTGGGGCGCGGCGGCGTCCATGCCGGCCATGGTCTCCGTGCCGTCGCAGGGCGACGAGCTGGGCGTGCATCCGGTGGCGCTGGGCGGCGACCATGGCGACTCGAACGTGGTCGCGCTGGTGTCGGTGTCGCTCGGCGACGCCGTGCGCCTGCCGGCCGACCTGCGCCTGGCGCTGATCGTCATCACCGTGCTGGCCATCGGCGTGTTCGCGGCCGGCAGCGTGGTCACCGCGCGCCGCGTGACGACGCCCCTGCGCGGCCTGGCCGACGCCGCCGAACGCCTCGGCGCCGGCGACTACGCGACGCCCATGCACGGGCTCACGCGCGGGGACGAGCTCGGCGCGCTGTCGCAGTCGTTCGAACGCATGCGCATCAGCATCGCCGAGAACCAGGCGCAGATCCTGCGCCTCGCCTACTGGGACACGCTCACCGCGCTGCCCAACCGCGCGCGCTTCCGCGAGGCCGTGGGCGACGCGCTGCGCGACGCGGCCGACGCGCGCCTGGCCGCGGGCGACGAATCCGGCGTGGCCGTGCTCATGCTGGACCTGAACCGCTTCAAGCACGTGAACGACGTGCTGGGCTACGGCGTCGGCGACCAGGTGCTGGTGGGCATCGCCGAGCGCCTGGGCCGGGCCCTGGCGCGCGACGGCGACGTGGTGGCGCGCCTGAGCGGCGACGAGTTCGCGATCCTGCTGCGCCGCACCGACGCGGTCCAGGCCCACGCGCTCGCGCTGCGCATCGAGCAGTCGCTGGAGCAGCCGCTGGTGCTGGGCGAGCACAGGGTGGACATGGGCGCGGGCATCGGCATCGCGTGCTGGCCACTGCATGCCGACGATGCCGACACGCTGCTGGTGCGCGCCGAGATGGCGATGTACGCGGCCAAGCGGCGCAGCAACGGGCCGGTCACCTACGACCCGTCCATCGACGCCACCAGCGTGCAGACGCTGACGCTGATCTCGGAGCTGCGCCAGGCCGTCGACCGCAACGAGCTGCGCCTGTACCTGCAGCCCAAGCTGGCGCTGGACGACCGCCGCGTGGTCGGCGCCGAGGCGCTGGTGCGCTGGCAGCATCCGGCGCGCGGCCTCGTGCCGCCGATGCAGTTCATCCCGTTCGCCGAGCAGACGGGCTTCATCCGCACCCTCACGATGTGGGTGTTCGAGGAGGCCGCGCGCTGCTGGCAGATGCTGGCCGACGAGGGGCTGCAGCTGCGGCTGTCGGTGAACCTGTCCACGCGCGACCTGCTCGACCTGGACCTGCCGCAGAAGTTCGCGGCGCTGCTGGCGCGCCACGATGTGCCGGCCAAGGCGTTCTGCCTGGAGATCACCGAGAGCGCGATCATGGACGACCCGCAGCGCGCGCTCGCGACGCTGGACGCGCTGAGCGCCATGGGCTTCAAGCTGTCCATCGACGACTTCGGCACGGGCTATTCCTCGCTCGCCTACCTGAAGCGGCTGCCGGTGGACGAGCTCAAGATCGACCAGTCCTTCGTGCGCAACATGCAGAGCGACCGCGACGACGAGATGATCGTGCGCTCGACGATCGACCTGGCGCACAACCTGGGCATCATGGTCGTGGCCGAGGGCGTCGAGACCGCCGAGGCGTGGAACCTGCTGCGCGACCTCAAGTGCGACCAGGCGCAGGGCTATCACATGGGGCGGCCGATGCCGGTCACCGACTTCTCGGCCTGGTCGGCCAGCTGGGGCATGCGCTGCGCGGCCGGCGATGCGGACGGGGCCTTGCTGCTGCACTGAGCGACGGGCCGCCGGCCGCCGCCCGCCGTCGTCAGAACTCGTGCTGCAGCCTCAGGCGCAACGTGTTCCTCGGCGACCCGCTTCCTACCCCGAACAGCCACGCGGCGTCGAGGCGCACCGGGCCGCCCAGCGCGTTCGTCTTCAGGAAGATCGCCGGCCCGACCGTGTGCTGCTGCTCGCTCGCGGGCGACCAGTCGTTCCACGGGCCCATGGCGCCGAAGCCCTGCAGGCCGAGCTCCATGCCGCGCGCGACCAGGCCCTTGACCTGCCACTGGTAGCCCAGCTGCCAGCGCTCGGGCGCCTCGGCGCCGAGATGCTTGCCCATCGAGAGGTTCAGGTTGAGCTGCAGGTCGTCGGTGTCCATCTGCAGCGTCGGGCCGCAGCTCACGCCCAGCCGGCCTTCGTCGCGGTCGTGCGGGCGCGAGAGCTCGCACAGCAGGCCCGCGTCCACCGGCCCGGAGCCCGGCGTCGTCAGCTTCAGGTGGTTGGTCCACGACCACTCGTCGGCGGAGAACGCGCCGCCGTCGTCGGCCGCCCACGCGGCGTAGACCGAGGTGTACCAGCGGTCGTTCGGCGCGTCGGCGAGGCCCAGGGTCTGCTGGGTCCTGCGCGAGCCGTCGCGGTCGTGCTCGGTGCCCAGTCCGTAGGCCAGTTGCCACATGCCGATGTCGGCGTAGGGCGTGAAGACGTAGTCGGCCGGATCGGCGGACGCGGTCACGGCGCCACCGGCGAGCAACCCGCACAGCCCGGCGCGGAGGATCGTGGCGTTCTTCTTTGGATCCATCCCCGGAGTATCGACACGGGCACGCGGCGCTTGAGGGCCGCGCCGCGACGGAAGTCCGGAAACTCCGGCTAGATCTGCACGCGCGTGCCCAGCTCGATCACCGAGTTGTTGGGCAGCTTGAAGTACTCCACCAGGCTGCCCGCATTGCGCGACATCGCCGCGAACAGGCGCTCGCGCCACTGGGCCATGCCGTCGCCGCGCGTGGGCACCACCGTCTCGCGGCTCACGAAGTAGCTGGTGCGCATCGGTTCCAGGTCGATGCCGCACGCCTCGCAGGCCTTCAGCGAGGTCGGGATGTCGGGCAGGTTCATGAACCCGTAGCTGATGGACACGCGCCAGAAGCCTTCGGCCAGCGGCGTGACGACCAACGCCTCCGGGCCTTCGACGTACGCCCGCTCGTCGAACACCACCGACAGGATCACGTTCTGCTCGTGCAGCACGCAGTTGTGCTTGAGGTTGTGCATCAGCGCCTGCGGCACGGTGTCGGGGTTGGACACCATGAACACGGCCGTGCGCGGCGCGCGCTGCTCGACGTGCTGCGCGAGCGACTGGATGAACGGCAGCAGCTCGGGGTCGTCCTGGCGGATCGATTCGATGAGCAGCTGGCGGCCGCGTTTCCAGGTCGCCATGACGGTGAAGATCACCAGTCCCATGACGATGGGGAACCAGCCGCCTTGAAAGAACTTGGTGGAGCACGAAGCGACCAGCAACGTGTCCAGGCCGAAGAAGACGGCAGTCGCACCCCAGGCCACCGGGCTCGACAGCTTCCAGGCATGGCGCACCACGAAGAACGTCAGGCCGGTGGTGATCAGCATCGTCACCGTGACCGCGATGCCGTAGGCCGCGGCCATCGCCGCCGAGCTGCCGAAGCCGATGGTGGCGGCGATCACGGCGACGAGCAACGTCCAGTTGACCCGGGGCAGGTAGATCTGGCCGGCCTCGGCGGCCGACGTGAACACGACCTGCATGCGAGGCAGGAAGCCCAGCTGGATCGCCTGGCGCGTCATCGAGAACGCGCCCGAGATCACCGCCTGCGACGCGATCACCGTGGCCATCGTCGCCAGCACGATCACGGGAATCAGCCAGGCTTGCGGAAACAGGTGGAAGAACGGGTTGTCCAGGGCCTTGGGGTCGCGCATCAGCAGCGCGGCCTGGCCGAGGTAGTTCAGCGTCAGCGACGGCAGCACCAGGCCCAGCCAGGCGATCTGGATCGGGCGGCGCCCGAAGTGGCCCATGTCGGCGTAGAGGGCCTCGGCGCCGGTCAGCGCCAGCACGATCGCGCCGACCGCCGCGAACACCAGGGGGCCGCGTTCGACCAGGAACCGCAGCGCATGCAGGGGATTGAACGCCTGCAGGATCGCGGGCGTCTGGACGATCTGGTTGATGCCCGTGGCGGCCAGGAGCACGAACCACAGCACGAGGATCGGGCCGAACAGCTGGCCGACCTTTTCAGTGCCCTTGCGCTGCATCAGGAACAGGCCGAAGAGCACGGTGATGGAGATCGGCAACACGAAGCGCTTGAGCCCGGGCTCCACCACTTCCATGCCCTCGACCGCGCTGAGCACCGACATGGCCGGCGTGATCACGCTGTCGCCGTAGAACAGCGCGGCGCCGAACAGGCCCAGCAACAGCAGGATGGCCGGACGGCGGGCGCTGCCGCCGGCGGCCTGCGAGGCCAGCGCCGTCAACGCCATGATGCCGCCCTCGCCGCGGTTGTCGGCGCGCAGGATCAACAGCACGTACTTGAGCGTGACCACCATCATCAGCGCCCAGAAGATCGTCGAGGCGGCGCCGATCAGGTGCGCGTCGTTCAGCGGCACGCCGCCCTCGGGCCCGAATACGGTGGACATCGTGTACAGCGGGCTGGTGCCGATGTCGCCGTAGACGACGCCGATCGCGCCAAGGGTCAGGGGCAGAAGGGCTTTCCGGCGGTGGGCAGTATCCATGGGCAAGCGGGTGGTCTCGAGTCCCGCAGTGTCGCTGGGAGGGCATAAAAATGCCGTAAAGACGGGGCTGCGACGTCTGGATAAGCATGCGTAAATGGAATGGATGTCATGCCAATTCAACGTTGGATTCTTATCAGGGAAAGCCCGATGATTCTCCTACCCCGAAACGGTGACCAACCGCCCCCTGAACGATGGAGACGGATGCGGTTGCGGAATAGGGAGCTGTCCTTAGACCGGAGACCATCATGCTGCTGACCGCCCAACGCGCCCAACTCAACCTGGCCGACGACGAAGTCGCCCGCCTGGACGACGCCTTCGATTCCCGCCTGGAAGTGACCCAGGGTTTCGTGTGGGTCACCATCGACGGCGACCGCAACGACGTGGTGCTCGCCGCCGGCGAATCGCTGCTCATCGACACCCGCGAGGTCGTCACGGTGAGCGCCATCCGCGGCGCGGCGTCGCTGAAGGTGCGCGCCAACGCCGGCGCCGGCCAGGGCCGCCCGGCCACCCGCACGCTGGTTCGCCCCAGCCGCTTCCAGCAGATGCTGGCCGGCATCTCGCTGAGCTCGGTCGCCGTCGCCTGACGAAGTCCGGCCGCTACCCCACGGGGTAGGCGGCCGTGCGGTGAACCGCGCATTGCAGCGTCGTGAAATGGGCGGAAATATTTCCTCGTTTCGGGACATGCAACAAGGCGCACCTTCGCATACTCTTCGCACGCCCGGCACTCCCCGCCGGGATCGGGAGACGACGAAGTGATCCGCAACTGGCTCAAGAGCCTGACCGTGCTCGCCTGGGCCGCCACCGGCCTGGCCCATGCCGACATCCTGATCGGCCAGACCGCCGGCTTCAGCGGCCCGGTGGCCTCCGGAGTGAAGGAAACGGCCGCCGGCGCCAAGCTCTACATCGACCATGTGAACGCCAACGGCGGCGTCAACGGCGAACAGGTGACGATCGTCGCGATGGACGACAAGTTCGAGCCGGCCGACGCCGCAGCCAACGCGCGCGAGCTCATCACGAAGAAGAAGGTGCTGGCGCTGCTGCTCACGCGCGGCACCCCGCACAACCAGGCCATCCTGCCGCTGCTGTCCGAGTTCGGCGTGCCGCTGGTCGCGCCGTCCACCGGGGCGATGGTGCTGCACAAGCCGGTCGACCCGTGGGTGTTCAACGTGCGCGCCAGCTACCAGCACGAGGCCAACCGCGCGATCCGCCACCTGAGCCTCGTGGGCCTGGGCCACGTGGCCATCGTGCAGGTGAACGACTCGTTCGGCACCGACGCGGTCAAGGGCGCCCAGGAGGCGTTCACGCAGGTCAACGGCGCGCCGGTGTTCATCGAGACCTACGACCGCGAGAAGCCCGACTTCACGAAGATCCAGGCCGAGGTGGCGGCGAAGAGCCCGCAGGCGATCCTGTTCCTGGGCTCGGGTAGCGCCGTGGTCAACGGCGTCAAGGCCATCCGCGCCGCCGGCTCGCATGCGCAGATCGTCACGCTGTCCAACAACGCGTCGGACGGCTTCATCAAGGCCATGGGCGACAACGCGGCCGGCACCATCGTCACGCAGGTATTCCCGTACGAGCGCTCGCTGGCCAACCCGATGGTCAAGCAGGCGCGCGAGTACGCGAAGGCGGCCACCGGCGACGACCGCGTCACGCCCGCGATGCTGGAGGGCTTCGCCGGCGCCAAGGTGCTCGTGGAGGGGCTGCGCCGCGCCGGCAAGCAGCCCACGCGCGCGAAGCTGCGCGAGGCGCTCGAATCGCTGCACCGCTACGACATCGGCGGGCTCGAGGTCTCGTTCAGCCCCACGAGCCACTCGGGGCTGGACTACACCGACCTGTCCATCATCGGGGCGGACGGGAAGTTCCAGCGCTGAGTCGCGGCAACGAAAAGCTTCCTCGCCCGCGCGGTAGACGCCGGCTGCAGACCGCCTAGGAGTCTGCGCGGCAGAAGCCGCGCAAACTCCTAGCGGTTGAATGCACGGCTCCCCCGAGCCCCCTCCGCGAGGGAGCTCCAGCTTGTTCGACCGCACCCTCCAGCCTCCCTCCGTGAGGGAGA
>Ga0209455_1000158_pt1 | contig 118973 bp, 89 predicted proteins | sample AraplaCol_mCL_r2_FD_184275 | JGI IMG/M metagenome (GOLD analysis project Ga0209455, IMG submission 184275) | Arabidopsis root microbial communities from North Carolina, USA - plate scrape CL_Col_mCL_r2 (SPAdes) (version 2) | ecosystem: Host-associated > Plants > Roots > Endosphere | place: USA...
GACCTCGGTGACGACGTCGGCGGGCGACATCACGCTGACCGGCGGCAACAGCATCGCCACGTTTGCCGCGCACGACGCGGCCGTGGCGGGCAACGTCTCGATCACGACCGGCGGCGCGCTGGCGCTGGGCAACGTGGACAACGGTTCCGGCGCGCTGGGCGGCGCCCTGACGGTGAGCGCCGGCGGCACCGTGTCGCAGGTCACCAGCACCGCGCTGCAGGTGGCGGGCGCGACCTCGGTGACGACGTCGGCGGGCGACATCACGCTGACCGGCGGCAACAGCATCGCCACGTTTGCCGCGCACGACGCGGCCGCGGCGGGCAACGTCTCGATCACGACCGGCGGCGCACTGGCGCTGGGCAACGTGGACAACGGTTCCGGCGCGCTGGGCGGCGCCCTGACGGTGAGCGCCGGCGGCACCGTGTCGCAGGTCGCCAGCACCGCGCTGCAAGTGGCGGGCGCGACCACGGTGACGACGTCGGCGGGCGACATCACGCTTGGCAACACGAACAACACCTTCGGCGGCGCCGTCAGCGCGACTGGCACCTCGGTCGATATCGCCGCCGCCGGCGCGCTGCAGGCCAACGCGACTCTGGCGGGCGGCACCGGCGACCTGACGCTGTCGGCCACCGGCGTGCTCTCCGGCGTCACGGCGGTCACCACCACCGGCAACATCTCGTTGAGCAGCGGCGGCGCGCTGAGCCCCGGCGGCGCGCTCAGCGGCCACGACGTCTCGCTGACCGGCACCTCGGTGACGTTGAACGGCAACGTCACGGCCAGCAACAACCTGTCGCTGAGCGCCACCGCCGGCGGCATCGGCCAGATCGCCGGTACGGCCAGCGCGCTTGGAACGACGACGCTGACGGCCGCAGGCGCAGGCAACTCGATCGCGCTGAACACCATCGGCAACGACTTCGTCGGCGCCGTCAACGTCAGTGGCGGTACCGTCAACCTCAGCGACACCAGCGCGCTGACGGTCAGCGGCACGACCAGCTCCGACCTGACGGTCAGCGGCAACGGCGTTGCCTTCGGCTCGGGCACCACCACGGTCGGGGGCGCGCTGAGTGTCACCGCTGGCAGCGGGGTCATCGCGCAAAGCGGCAAGGTCGCGGTCACCGGCGCCACCACGCTGACCACCACGGGCTCCGGCACGGTGACGCTGGCCGACGCGACGAACGTGTTCACCGGCCACGTCGACGCGACGGGCGCGTCGATCGACGTGCGCGACGCGGGCAGCCTGGACATCACGGCCAACCTGGGCGCCAACGGCAACCTGACGCTGGCCGCCACGGCCGGCACGCTGACCATGCCTGCCGGCGCGATCTCCACCACCGGCGACGTCTCGCTGACCTCCGGCACGGGACTGACGGTTTCCAACACGATCAACGCCGGCAACGTCACGCTGGGCGGCGGCGCCATCTCGATCGCCAACGTGGTCACCGCCACGAACGCGTTCAACGCGACGTCGAGTTCCACGATCTCGGAGACCGGCGCGGGCGCCATCGTCGCCGGAACGGCCTCGACGATCAACGCGGGCACCCACGGCGTCACGCTCGACGGCAGCAACAACTTCGCCGGCGTGTCGGTCACCGGCGGCGCGGTGTCCCTCAACGACATCGGCGCGCTCACGGCGCACCTGACCAGCACCGGCGGCGCCAGCCTCACGGCGAGCGGCGCGCTGACGGTGGACGGCACGGTCACCGGCGGCGACCTGGCCCTGACGGGCGCCGGCATCGTCTTCGGCAGCAGCTCGACGAACGCCACCAGCGTCACCGGCAACCTCACGGCCAACAGTGGCGCCGGCTCGATCACGCAGAGCGGCACGCTGGCGGTCAGCGGCACCAGCGGGCTCACCGCCACCGGCAACCCCATCACGCTGAACAATTCGGGCAACGACTTCGGCGGACTGGTCACGGTCACCGGCGGCGTGATCACGCTGCAGGACGCCAACGCGATGTCCGTGCACCTGGGCACGGCCAGCAGCGCGGCACTGACCGCCGGCGGCCTGCTCACGGTCGACGGCAGCACGCCGGGCGCGCTGTCTGCCACCGGCAATGGCGTGTCGTTCGGCACCACCAGCGTCGGCACCACGTTGACGACCATCGCCGGCCTCGGCGGCATTGGCCAGACCGGCGCGCTCACGGTCACGGGCACGACGTCGGCCACCGCCAACAGCGGCGGCGGCGTCACGCTGGACAGCACCACCAACAACTTCCAGTCGGCCGTCACGGCCTCGGGCGCCGGCGTCACCGTCGTCAACAACGGCGCGCTCACCGCGCACGTCACGGCGACCGACGCCACCGTCACGGCCACGGGCGGCGCCCTGACCGTCGACGGCACCGCCTCGCACGACCTCACCGTCAGCGGCACGAGCGTCTCGCTTGGCGCCACGTCCGTCACCAACGCGCTGTCGGCCACCGCCACCGGCGGAACGATCACGCAGTCGGCCGCGATCTCGGTGGGCGGCACCAGCAACCTGAACGCCGGCGCGAACGCCATCACGCTGACGACCGGCACGAACGACTTCGGCGGCACGGTCACGGCCACCGGCGGCGTCGTGCAGCTGACCGACACCAACGCGATGGGCGTGTCGCTGGCCGGCGCGACCTCGGCCGTGCTGAACGCGGGCGGCGTGCTGACCGTGTCCGGCACCACCACCGGCGACCTCCAGGCGACCGGCAACGGCGTCACCTTCGGCGCCGGCACCACCAGCGTCGGCGGCACCCTCACCGCCGTCAGCGGCACGGGCACCATCACGCAGGCCGGCGGCAGCACGATCCAATCCGCCACGACGACGCTCAATGCGGGCACGCACGCCATCACGCTGGCCAACGGCAGCAACGACTTCGGCACCGTCTCGGTGACCGGCGGCGCGGTGAGCCTGGCCGACACCAATGCGATGACCGTGCACCTGACCAGCGTGGCCAGCGGCACGCTCGTCGCGGCCGGCCAGCTCAATGTCGACGGCGGCACCACCGGCGCGCTGCAGGCCACCGGCACGGGCATCGTCTTCGGCCCCGGCGCCACCAACGTCGGCGGCGCGCTGACGGCCCATTCGGGCAGCGGCACGATCACGCAGACCGGCGCGCTGTCGGTCACCGGCACCAGCACGCTGGACGCCGGCACCAACGCGATCACGCTCACCACCGCCACGAACGACTTCGGCGGCGCCGTGACGCTCAACGGCGGCACGGTCAGCCTGGCCGACGCCAACGCGCTGACGGCCCACCTGGCCAGCACGGGCGACGCCACGCTGACCGCCGCGGGCCTGCTCACGGTCGACGGCACCAGCACCGGCGGCCTGACGGCCAACGGCGCCGGCGTCGTCTTCGGTACGGGCGCCACGCACGTCACGGGCGCGCTCGTGGCCAACAGCGGCACGGGCACGATCACGCAGAGCGGCGCGCTGGTCGTCGGTGGCGCCACCACGCTCAATGCGGGCACCAACGCCATCACGCTGGCCAACGGCGGCAACGCCTTCGGCGGCACGGTCTCCACCACCGGTGGCGTCATCAGCCTGACCGTCGCCAACTCGCTGGCGATCCACCTGGCCAACTCGACGAGCGAGACGCTCAACGCTGGCGGCGTGCTCACGGTCGACGGCAGCACCACCGGCAACGTCACGGCCAACGGCAATGGCGTCGTCTTCGGCGCCACCACGATCGGCGGCACGCTCGCGTCGGCCAGCGGCACGGGCGCGATCACGCAGACCGGACCGATCGCGGTCACCGGCGCGACCACGCTGAACGCCGGCAGCAACGCGATCACGCTCACCAGCGCGGCCAACGACTTCGGCGGCGCCGTCACGGCCACCGGCGGTGCCGTGAGCCTCACCGACGCGAACGCGTTGACGGCCCACGTCGCTGCGGCCAGCGCCACACTGGCCGCGGGCGGCCTGCTGAGCGTCGATGGCTCGACCACCGGCGCGCTCAACGCCAGCGGCGCGGGCATCGCCTTCGGCCCGGGGTCCACCACCGTCCACGGCGCGCTGAATGCCGCCAGCACCGGCGCGGTCACGCAGTCCGGCAACCTGGCCGTCACCGGCGCGGCGACGATCTCGGCCGCCGGCCAGTCGGTCACGCTGGCACGCCAGACCAACACGCTCGCCGGCGGCGTCACCGTCGCGGCGGCGGCGGCCGACATCGAACAGGCGGGCGCGCTGACGGCCCACCTGAACAACGTCGGCAGCGCGGTCGTCGCGTCGGGCGCGGCCCTGGCGGTCGATGGCACCAGCACCGGCAACGTCACGGCCACGGGCACGACGGTCACGTTCGGCGCCGGCGCCACCGCCGTCGGCGGCACGCTGGCGGCCACGTCCACCGCCGGCGACATCACGCAGGCCGGTGCGCTGGCCGTCACCGGCGCCAGCACGCTCAACGCGGGCACGGGCAACGTCACGCTGGGCACCGCGTCCAACGCGATCGCCGGCGCGGTCACGGCCAAGGGCGCGAACGTCACGCTGGCCGATGCGTCGGCACTGACGGCCCACGTCTCGGCCAACAGCAGCGCAACCCTCACGTCCGCCGGCGCGTTGACCGTCGACGGCAGCGCCAACGCGCTCACGCTCACGGGCGGGGCGGTGAGCTTCGGTGCCGCGGGCACGACGGTCAACGGGGCGCTGACCGCCACCGGCACCAGCATCGGCCAGACCGGCGCGTTGTCGGTCACCGGCCTGTCGAACTTCAACGCGGGCTCGGGCGACATCCTGCTCGACTCGCCGGGCACCAGCCTGCAAGGGGCGATCACCGCCGCGGGCCACACCATCCACCTGACCGACTCGGACGCCATGGCCGCCACGCTCACCGCCGGCGGCGACGTGGTGCTGAGCTCGACGGGCGACGTCTCCGCCCAGGGCACGTTCGGCGGCGGCCTGAAGGTGACCGGCGCGGCGGTCTCGCTCGACTCGGGCACCGGCCTGAAGGTGACCAGTGCGGCGGCCCACCCCGACGCGGGCAGCCTCACGCAGGCGCTGACCATCGCCGGCCTGCTCGACGTGAAGTCCACGGGCGACACCTCGCTGGGCAACATCAGCTCGAACGGCGCCAACGTGGTCGCCGGCGGCTCCGTGCTGCTGGGCGGCACGCTCACGTCGTCGGGCAACGTCAGCCTGAAGGGCAGCCAGATCCAGGGCGTCCTCACGAAGGGCGCGCTCGATGTCGGCTCCGGCTCCACCGTCACGCTGGACACCTCCGGCGCGGGCGGAGGCAACATCGGCAAGGGGGCCACGACGGTGGTGGGCCAGATCGACAGCCAGGCCGTCATCGGGCTGCTGGGCGCCACGGGGCAGAGCGGGCTGTTCATCAACTTCAATTCGGGCCAGAGCGCGTGGTTCCGGGTCAGCTCGCAGGTGCAGACCCACCAGATCAACCCGCACCAGCTCGACTCGCAGCGCGGCGAGACCTTCTTCTGCGACACGCAGACCTGCGTCAACGTGCTGGGCCAGACGACGGTCATCGCCGACACCGTGGTGTCCAACATCCTGAGCGCGGCGGCGCAGGATGCCGCCGACGCGGCGTTCGGCACCGAGAACCTCGACTTCGCCATCCGCAAGGGCTACGTGACCACCATCGGCCGCGTGCCCCCGGGCATCGACGAAATCGCGGGCGACCTGGGTGCGACCCAGTGTGACTCTCGGGTAACATCGCCCACGGCCATCGCCGCCGACAAGGCCTGCTCCGCGGGCGGCAAGGCCAAGTGATCCCGGCGGGGCGCGGCCGCCCCGTCCGGATCGTCCTCGTTTGACCTGCTGGCGCCGTGCTTTCCTGCGTCGCCCGCCTCGGATGCCCGGTTCTGCCGGGCATCGTCGTTGACCTGAAGCCCTTTGAGCGACGTACCCAAACAACTGGGGAAGTATCAGATCCGCCGAGCGATCGGCAAGGGTGCGATGGGCATCGTCTATGAAGGATTCGATCCGATCATCGACCGGGTCGTGGCCATCAAGACGATCAAGAAGGACGAGCTCGACGCGGACGAGGCCGAGGAGCATTCGCGGCGCTTCCTGATCGAGGCCAAGGCGGCCGGCCGGCTCAACCACAAGAACATCGTCGGCATCTACGACTACGGCGAAGAGAAGGGCCTGTCCTTCATCGTCATGGAGTTCGTGCAGGGCAAGGAGCTGAAGTCCTTCTTCGCCGCCAAGCATCCGTTCTCGATGTCGCAGATCGTCCGCCTGATGGGCGAACTGCTCGACGCGCTGGGCTACTCGCACAGCCGCGGCGTGGTCCACCGCGACGTCAAGCCCGACAACATCTTCGTCACGGACGACGGGTCGGTGAAGCTGGGCGACTTCGGCATCGCCCGCATCGACTCCACCTCGAAGACGCACGCCGGCACCGTGCTGGGTACGCCCAGCTACATGGCGCCCGAGCAGATCCGCGGCGAGACCGCAGACGCGCGCTCCGACCTCTACGCCGCCGGCGTCATCCTGTACCAGTTCCTGGTGGGCGAGCGCCCGTTCTCGGGCGGCATGGTCGCGGTGATGCAGAAGGTGCTGATGGAGGCGCCCAAGCCGCCGTCCACGCACAACCCGTCCATTCCGGAGGCCATCGACACCGTCGTGCTGAGGGCGCTGGCCAAGGCCGCCGCCGACCGCTTCGCCAGCGCCGCCGAGTTCAGCCGCGAGCTGACCGCCGCGGTGGGCCTGGCCGACTCGGAGGACGAGTCCGAGTCGACGATGATCATGTCGGCCGCCACGCTCAAGGCCTTGCAGGAGGGCGTGCAACCGGGCGACCGCACGAGTACCGGCACGGGCGCCAGCTCGCATACGGGCACGGGTACCGGCTCGGCGACGGGCACCGGCACCGGGACGACGGGTTCCACCGGCCCGGCGGGGCGCTCCGCCGCCCCCGGCCGCGGTGCCGCGATCGAGGAAGCCAAGCGCCGCGCGGAGGAAGCCAAGCGCCGCTACGAGGAAGACCTGAAGCGCGCCGAGGTCGAGCTGCAGCAGGCCGAGGCCGAGCAGCGCATCGCCGAGGCCGAGGCCCAGGCGCAGTCCGAGGAGTGGCTCGCGAGCTCGCAGGCCCTGCTGGCCGAGGCCGCCGGGCTGCGTGATTCGGGCCAGGCGCTGTTCACGCAGAACACGCTGCTTGTCGACGGCCCAGGCAACGTCACGGCCGGCCGCGCCGCGAGCGCGAAGCTGCGCCAGAGTGTCGAGGGTATTGGCGCCTTCGTGGCGGCGTCGTACGCGCTGTCGCCGGCGGCGCAGGCCGAACTGGAGGCCCGCCAGGGCGAACTGTTGGGCACCGCCACCGCGCTGGACACGCTGGTCGAGCGCGTCGAGCGCGAAGGCAAGGCCGCGCTCGGCGGCTTCGAGCAGAAGCTCGAGGTGCTGGAAAAGCGCCTCGCCGGCCAGGACGGCGCCTGGGGCAGCGAGTCGCGCGCGCTGGAAGCGCTGGACGCGGCCGCCGGCGAGGAGCCGATCGCCCCCATCCAGGCACGCCTGGACAAGCTGGCCACCAGCATCGATCAGGTCGGCAAGGGCTTTGCCTCGGTGCAGGCCCAGCCGCTGAAGCTGCCCCAACCGCAGGCCGAGCGCCTGGCCGTGATCGAGGCGCAGCTGAAGGCCCAGACCGCCCACGTCGCGCGCCTGCGCACGGAGACGGACGCGGCACGCGCGCGCGCCCGGGCCGCGGCCGAGGCGCGCCGCGTCGCCGAGGAAGAGGCCCGCAAGGCTGCCGAGGCGGAGGCCGAACGCAGGAAGGCCGAGGAGGTCGCGCGGCGGAAGGCGGAGGTCGAGGCCGCCGCCGAGAAGAAGCGCCTCGCCGAGGAACAGGCCCGGCGCGAGGCCGAGGCGGCCGACAAGAAGCGCCGCGAGGCCGAGGAAGAGGCGCGCCGGCTGGCCGCCGAGGCCGAGGCGAAGCGCGTCGCCGAGGAGAAGGCGCGCAAGGAGGCCGAGGCCGCCGCCAAGGCCAGGGCGGACGCCGATGCCGCCGCGGAACGCCAGCGCCTGGCCGAGGAGAAGTCCCGCGCCGATGCCGAGCGCCAGGCCGCCGACGCCGCGAAGAAGGAGGCCGATCGCGCCGCGGCCGCCGAGAAGAAGCGCCTCGCCGACGAGGAGGCCGCGCGCAAGAAGGCCGAGGCCGACGCCAGGCGCGATGCCCAGGCCGAGGCCAAGCGCGTGGCCGACGAGCAGGCGAAGCAGAAGGCCGCCGAGGCCGCGCAGCGCAAGGCCGACGACGAGGCCCGCAAGAAGGCGGAAGCCGAGGCGAAGCGCCAGGCCGATGCGGAGGCGAAGGCCAAGGCCGACGCGGCGGCCCGCGAGAAGGCGGCGTTCGAGGCGCGGCGCAAGGCCGACGAGGAGGCCTCGCGCAAGGCCGAGCTCGACGCGAGGCGCGCGCGCGACGCCGCGTCGGCGCAGGCCGACGCGGACGCGACGATGGTAGGCAAGCCGCCGGTCCTGCGCGACGACGACGCCGAGGCGACGATGGTGCGCCCCGGCAAGGTCCCGGCGGCCACGCCGGCGCCGGCGCCCGAGCCGCGCCGACCCGCCCCCGTCGACGCGGCGCCCGCGCCCGCCGACGGCAAGAAGAAGAGCATGCTGGTGCCGATCGCCGGCGTGGCGGTCGTCGCGATCGCCGCCGGCGCCTGGTTCGCGCTGCGTCCCGCGCCCGCGCCCACGGCCGAAACCACGCCGCCGCCGATCGCCGCCCCGGCGCCAGCACCCGTGCCGGCCCCGGCGCCTGCGCCCGCGCCTGCCCCGGCGAACCCGCCGGCCGTGCAGCCGGCGCCCGCACCCACGCCGGCACCCGCACCCGCACCCGCACCCGCCGACAACACCGCGAAGGCCAATCCGGCCGACGACGCCGCGGCGAAGCAGCGCAAGGCCGATGCCGATGCCAGGGCCAAGGCCGACCTGGAAGCGCGGGCCAAGGCGAAGTCCGATGCCGAGGCCAGGCTCAAGGCCGATGCGGATGCCGCCAAGGCCAAGGCCGATGCGGATGCCAAGGCGGCGACCGCCGATGCCGACGCGAAGGCGAAGGCCGACGCCAAGGCCAAGGCGGACGCCGACGCCGCGCTGGCCAAGAACGCCCCCAAGCAACCCGACGCCAAGCCCGCAGACGCCAAGGCGGATGCCGCCGACACCTTCCGCAAGGGCTACGAGGCCTACCTCGCCGGACGCGTGCCCGAAGGCATCCGCATGATGGAGCGCGCCGACGCGATGGGCGCCCCGGGCGCCCGTGCCCGCCTGTGCGCCATCTATCGCAAGCCGACCGCCGCCGAAGGCAAGGACTTCCTCAAGGAGGCCAACAAGTGCAAGGGCGTCGACTAGCGCGGGTCGCCGCCGTGCGCAATCGCGCACGGCCGCGATCGGTTCTTCCGGGATAACCCTGGGCCCGTCCTGCCGGGGCTGCGCAAGGATGCGCGGGTACCCCCCATTTCGGGTGCCGCGCGTGCGCGATGGATTCAGACGGCGATAATCGAATCGTCTTCTTACCGAACTGCCATGGAACTCGTCGTCCGCGCCCTGCGTTGCCCACCACCCGATCAGCCGAACGCCATCAACGCGCGCTTCGGCGCGAACGGTGGTCGCATCGGTCGCAGCAACACCTGCGCGTTGCCGCTGCCGAGCCCCGATCGCTACATCTCGCGCGAGCACCTCGAGATCCGCTGCCGCGACGGCAAGTATTCGCTGAAGGTCATCTCCAAGGTCAACGGCTGCAGCGTCAACGACAACGCCGTCCCCCCGGGCGCCGCCGTCGAGCTTTCGCACGGCGACAAGATCCAGCTGGGCGACTACCTGCTGATCGCCGAGCTGCAGCAGACCACGGGCGCCAAGGATCCGCTGGCCGCGTTCGGCTACTCCGCCGGCAGCCGCGCCGACAGCCTCGACATGATGGCCTCGCTGGCGCCTTCGCCGGCCGCCGGCGGCGCGCGCGACTCGCAGTTCGACACCTCGCCCAACTGGGCCCAGCCCGTCACGCCGCCGGCGGTGCGCCGGGTCGCCCCGGCGCCGCTGGCCCACCAGATCGAGACCGACCCGAGCGCCACCGCGCTGGGCCAGATGCTCGACGCCGCGCCGTCGGCATCGCGCACCCGTCCGTCCGGCGCGCCGGCCAGCCGCGCCCCCGCATTCGGCCGCGACGACAACGGCGCCAGCGCGCTCGACGCGTTCCTGGGGCTGGACAGCGGCCTCATCGGCAAGCCCGCGGCCACGCCCATGAGCGACCAGGCGCAGAGCCTGTACCGGCAGCAGGACGTCAACGTGGCGATGCCGGCGCAGGGCCACAACACGTTGCCCGACGCGTTCGACGACGACATCTTCTCGGCCCTCGACAAGGACTTCGGCCAGGCCCGCACCGCGCCGGTGCCGGCCGCGCCGGCGCGCGCGCCCATCGCGGCGCCCGCGATCGATCCGCTCGACATCGACCTCATGGCCGGCACCGCCGCGCCGGTGCGCACGCAGGCCGTCGCGCCGCCGCGCGCCGCCGTGCAGCCGGCCCCCGCGCCGGTGGCCGCGTCGCCCGTGGGTGCGGGCGTCGACGGCGGGCAGGTGTTGGCGGTGCTCGCCCAGGCACTGGAGCTCGATCCGGGCGACCTCGACACCGCGCACCCGATGGAGACGGTGCGCATCGTCGGCGAACTGCTGAACCTCACCGTCAACGGCCTCTACCAGATGCTGGAGATGCGGGCGCAGCTGAAGAACGAGCTGCGCATCGAGGATCGCACGATGATCGCGTCGCGCGAGAACAATCCGCTCAAGCACTCCGACTCGGCGCGCGACGCGCTGCGCTACCTGGTCGACGTGCGCCAGCACGGCAACAAGCTGTTCCTGCAGCCGTCCAAGGCCATCGGCGACGCCGTCAACGACGTCTGCGCCCACGAGATGGCGGTGATGGCCGGCACGCGCGCCGCGCTGCTGGCCGCGCTCAAGATGTTCTCGCCCGAGACCATCGAGAAGCGTATCAAGAAGAGCGGTGCCCTCGACAGCGTGATGCCCGCGTTGCACCGGGCCAAGCTGTGGGAGAGCTTCCTGGCCATGTACGGCGAGCTCGAGAAGGAAGCCGAGGATCACTTCGATCGTCTCCTGAACCAGGAATTCGCGCGCGCCTACGCGGAGCAGGGCAAGAAGCTGCGGCGCAAGAAATGAGCATGCCGGCGACGCGACGGGCTTCGCCGGAAGATCGATCACGCGCGCCGCGGGCGCAGCAGGGTGACTCATGACGACCAGTTCGCGATCCGCAGTCGCTCCCGGCGGGTTTCTCGCACGCGGTGGCGTGCTGCCGGCGGCGCTGCTGGTGCTGGTCGGCCTGGCGGGCTGCGCCGCCGACACGGCGCCGCCGAAAGCTGCCGCGCCGTCCGACGATCCCAAGGCCCTGGCCGCCGATCTCGACGCGCGCCTCGACGCGCTGCGGCGTCAATCCGAACCGGCCTCCGACGACGTCATCGCGTCGTTGGAGCGCACCTTGCGCGAGCAGCGCGAGAAGCGCGCACGCGTGGTGGTCGCGGCGGGCACCACCGCGGCCGTCCCGGCAGGGCCCGGCGTGGCCCCGTCCACTGCGCCGACCGGCACTGCTCCCGCCGTCGTGGCCGCGGCTTCCGCGCCGTCGAGGTCCGCGCACCTGACCAAGGCCCAGGCGCGCGCCGCCTCCGCGGCGGCGGCCCGGCAGGCCGCGATCGCCAGGCAAGCGGCAACGGTGGTCACGCCGGCGCCCGACGTCGAACCGTCCGCCGGCGCCACGGCGCTGCCGCCGCGGAAGGCGGACGCCGTGCCGTTGCCGGCCACGGCGTACACCGGCGCGGCCACGGTCGCCGGGCCCGCCCGCACGCCGATGTCGCGCATGCCCGAGTCGCACCTGCCCGTCGACGAGCTGTACGCGCGGGCACGCGAGCTCGAGCTGCAGCTGCAGGTGGTCGCCGCGATCGGCCTGTACCGCGAGGCGAGCCAGCGCGGCCATGCCCCGTCGTCGCAGCGCCTGATGGAACTCTATGCCGACGGCGCCCCCGGCGTCGCCCGCGACTATCGCGTCGCTGTCTTCTTCAAGGAACGTGCCGTGCAGCAAGGGGCCAATTTCGACCCCGTCTGGCGGCGCTGAGAACCTGATGTCCACCCTGAGCTCCACGGCACCCCACTGCGAGATCGCCTCGCGCACCGATCCCGGCCGCGTGCGGTCCGCCAACGAGGACGCGGTCCGCTTCGACGCGAACCTCGGCCTCGCGATCCTGGCCGACGGCATGGGCGGCTACGCGGCCGGCGAGGTGGCCAGCCGCATGGCCGTCGACGAGATCTTCGACGAGCTCGCCTCCGCGTTGCCGCACCTGCACGCCGAGCCGGTGTCGCCGGATCGCGCCGGCCTGCACGAGGACATGCGCTTCGCCGCCGCGCGCGCCAACTCCAGCATCATCGCCGCGGCCCGCCGCGAGCCCGACTACGAAGGCATGGGCTCCACGCTGGTCGTCGCGGTGCTGATGCACGACCGCATGACGGTGGCGCACCTGGGCGACTCGCGCTGCTACCGCTTCCGCGCCGGCGCGCTCGAACAGATCACCCGCGACCACTGCTGGGTGGACGAGCAGATCGCCATGGGCGCGCTGTCGGTCGACGCGATCCTCGACACGCGATATCGAAACATCGTCACGCGCGCGCTGGGCATCGAGGACGAGATCGACCTCGAGGTGCACGACCACGACGCGCAGGTGGGCGACATCTTCCTGCTCTGCTCCGACGGCCTCACCGACATGCTGGACGACGCCGCGATCACCGCGCACTTCGTCGCCGGCAAGCCGCTCAACGAGACGGCCTCGCTGCTGGTCGACGCGGCCAACGAGGCGGGAGGCCGCGACAACGTCTCGGCCTTGCTCGTGCAGGTCGGCACGCCGCAGTCGCCGGGCTGGGCCGCGCGCCTGGTGCGCCGGCTGCAGGGCGGCTGAAACCGAGGCGCCGCGCGGCGCGGACATCCCCCGAGAAGGGGGGTATCCGGCGGGGCCGAAGGCCGCGGCGCTGCGTTAACCTCGGGGGTATGCGAACGCGCCGCGCAGCCCTCTCCGGCCGCGGGCGTTTGCCTCGATGAAGGACCTTCATGGCGAACACCCAGATGCAGGGCCCGTCCGGCTGGCCTCCCACCGCGGGAAGTGCGCCGGCCGGCGGCGTGCGGACCACGACGGGCATCGGCGACAACGCCGATCCGACCAAGACCACCGCCGCAGGCAACACGCCCGGCACCAGCGGGATCAACGACCACACCGATCCGAACCTGCCGCGCCTGGCCGACCAGGCCGGTGGCGCGCCGGGCACGCTGCGGCGCGACGCCGACGGCAAGGCTGTCGCGCTCGGCGGCGCCGCGAAGGCACCGATCGATGCCCAGACGCGCAAGCTCGCCGCCATCGCCTACGGTGAGGCGGGCGTCAAGGACGACGCCGACGAGATCGGCGGCATCGCCTGGGCCGTGGCCAATCGCGCGCGCGCCTGGGATGGCAAGACCCTCGACGAACTGCTGGCGGCCGACCCGAACTACACCTACGCCATCAAGGACGGCAACGCGCGCTACGCCAAGCTGATGAAGGCCAGCGCCGACACGATCGACAAAGACGCGGGCATGGCGGCGGCGCTGAAGGCAGCGACGCAGGCGCTCGCCAACTCCGGCACCGATCCCTCGGGCGGCGGGTTCTGGTGGGACGGCAAGGACTTCGGCACCAACCCGAACCACGCCAAGCGCGTCGCCGGTTTCCGCTACGGCGACCCGTCGCACAACATCTTCAAGGTGGACGCCGTCTCCAAGCCGGTGACGCGCTACTGGATGAGCAAGGACAAGCACGGCAACGTCGTGCAGGGCAAGGAACGTGGCAAGTACACGGCGGTGTGGGTCTCCACCGCGGCGCACGGCGACACGATCTTCTGGAAGCACGACGACGACTACCTGACGGCCGAAGGCGGCAAGGCTTATCGATGAACGGATCCGCGTTTTTCGCCGGCGTGCGCGCCCTGGCGCTGGCCCTCGTTACCGGCGCGTCGGCGCTGCCGGCCGGCGCCGACGGCCTGCCGCTGTTCGAGGGCTACGACGCGTACTGGAAGACGTTGCCGCACCCGTTGTTCACGGTGGCCGACGAGCGCAAGCTGGACGATCCCCAGTCGCTCGATGGCCAGGCGTTCCTCGCGTGGGGCGCGGTCCCGCCGGACGGCCGCACGTTCGCGCCGGGTCAGCACCGCGTCGAGATCCTCGGGCCCGACCTCACGATCGACCGCCGCGCGCTGCCCTTCGCCCGCGCCAAGGTGTTTCCCGGCGAGGTCGCGGCGGAGGTCGGGGCCGATGCGCGGCTGTTCGTCGGCCCGCGCGACGTGTGCCTGCAGGGAACGGCGACCAGCTCCAGCGGTACCGCGCAGCGCCACGTGCACGTCGTGCTGGTGACCGACGCGTTCACGCGCAAGGCGCGGCGCTACGACCTCCCGTCGCTGTTCGGCTCGTGCCTGGCGCTGAGGAGGGACGACGGCGGCGACCTGCGCTTTCCCGAAGGCAGCTATCACACGCCGGCCGGCGCGTCGGTGAGCGACGGCGTCGACTTCCGGCAGTGGCAGTTGCGCGACGGCCGATTCGTCAGGACGGCCGAGCAATGGAAGGTGCGCTTCCCGGATCCGGACGACGTCTACCGCTTCAACGCCGTCGTCCCATGAACCCGGACGCCCTTCAAGCCCTGGAACGTGGGAATGTGCGCAGCCCCGCTGTCGCGTTTGTGTGCTGCAATCGGCGGAACTTCGGTGCGTCGCGCCGCGCCCATGGCAGCGCCGCGAAGTGGCTGCATCCGATCTGTATGAACCTGGCAGGAGAATGACATGGCCGAAAGAATGCTCGAGATCTCGACCAAGGGAGGCTTCGCGTTCGTGGTGCAGACCTTCAGCGGTCACGAGGAACTTGGCAGGCTCTACGAGTACCAGCTCGAGCTGCTTTGCGAGCGCGGCGACATCACGGCCGAACAGCTGCTCGGCACGAACGCGACGGTCGCGCTCGAGATCGAGCAGGGCAAGGATCCGCGCTTCTTCAACGGCTACATCACGCGCTTCACGGTGCAGGGCGTGGTGCGCACCACGGCCTTCAAGGCGGGCGAGGGCTTTCTCTACATCGTCACGCTGAGCCCGGGCCTGTGGTTCATGACCCGGTCGTCGGACAGCCGGATCTTCTCCGACAAGGCCATCGGCGACGTGATCACGGAAAAGCTCGCCGCCGACACGCTGATGACGTCCAGCAACAAGGCCACGGGCACCGAGACGCGCGACTACATCGTCCAGTACCGCGAGACCGACTTCAACTTCGTCAGCCGCCTTGCCGAGCACGCCGGCATCTACTACTACTTCACGCACGCCAACGGCAGCCACGAGATGGTGCTGCTGAACCAGTCCGGCGACCACCAGCCGGCGCCCAACCTGCCCACGATCAAGATGGTCGGCGACGATTCGACCAATCCGGGCACGCTGCAGTCGCTGCGCATGGTCTCCGAGGTGCACGCCGGCGCGTTCTCCACCGGCGACTACAACTACGCCGCGCCGAACACGCAGCTGGCTTCGGTGCACTCCGGCCCGGCGAGCCACGACAACGCCGGCTACGAGATCTACGACCACCCGGTGGATGCGACCACCGCCGACTTCGCCGCCAAGTACGCGAAGATCCGCGGTCAGGAACTGGCGTGTCGCTACGCCGTCGTGCGTGGCGAGGCCACCGAGCGCAACGTCCAGGTGGGCTTCAAGACGACCGTGAAGGCGCACTCCGTGGCGGCGCTGAACGCGGAGTACCTGGTCATCTCGCATTCGTTCACCGCCACGAACAACCTGGCGCAGAGTTCGTCCGGTGCTGGCGCGAGCTTCCATTGCCAGTTCGAGGCCATCCCCGCGGCCACGCAGTTCCGTTCCGCGCGCGTCGTGCCGCGTCCGACGATCGCGGGCACGCAGACGGCCCTGGTGATATCCGATTTCCGCAACGACGGCGAGACCGACAAGGGCGGCAACCTGGGCCGCGTGAAGGTGCGCTTCTTCTGGGATCGCTACGCCAGCGATTCGTGCTGGGCCCGCGTGTCCACGCCCTGGGCCGGCAAGGGGTACGGCTTCCAGAACATGCCGCGTGTCGGCGAGGAGGTGCTGGTGCAGTTCCTCGAGGGCGATCCCGACCGTCCGGTGGTGATCGGCCGGGTCCACAACGCCGAGAACACGCCGCCGTTCAAGCTGCCCGCGGGCGCCAACTACACCGGCCTGAAGTCGCTGAGCATCGATCCCAGCGGCAAGAGCGTGGCCGGCAAGTGGAACGAGCTGCGTTTCGACGACACCAGCGGCAAGGAACAGGTCTACGTGCAGGCGCAGCTCAACCACGACAAGCGGGTGCTGGCCGACGACAAGATCTTCATCGGCGGCGAGAGCCATACGTCGGTCACCGGCGACACCCTGCACAAGTACGGCGCCGACCATCACGTCAACACCACGGGCGATCACAACGAGAAGATCGGCGGCAAGCTGTCGCACGACGTCGCGTCGGACATCCACATCAAGAGCGGCACCAAGTTCCTGGTGGACGGCGGGCAGGAAGTCCACCTCAAGGGCGCGACGAAGGTCGTGCTCGAGTCCACGGCCCAGGTGTCGCTGGTCTGCGGCAGCAGCTTCATCACGCTGATGCCGTCGATGATCGCGATCAAGTCCACCATGGTGATGGTCAACAGCGGCGGCTCGGCCGGGTCCGGAACGGGGGCCAGCCCGCAGGCGCCCAAGGATGCCAAGGAGGCCATGACCAGCGAAGGCGGCTCCGCCGTGAGCGATCCCGTGGCGCCGCCCAAGCCCACGGCGTTCTCGCCCAAGGCCAGCAGCTTCCTGGTGGCCGCGAAGACCGGCGCGCCGCTGGTGTCCGAGTCGTGCCCTGGCTGACGCTCGTCGCGACGCTCGCTGACCGTCCCCAACTTCGCCGCAAGGAGGTTTCATGCCCAATCACGTCTGCATGGGTGCCACGCTCCAGTGCACCATGTCCATGGGAACGCCCGGCAAGCTGGTGGTGGCGATCCCGCACATGACCCTGACCAGCAACATGCTGGCCGCCAACATCATGGACCACCTGCCGTTCGTCAACATCACGCCGTTCCCGATCTGCCAGGCTCCCGCAAATCCGCTGGTGGCCGCGGCCACCGCCGCGGCGCTGGGCACGCCGACGCCCGCGGCCTGCCTGCCGATGACCATGAGTCCGTGGGCGCCCGGATCACCCACCGTGATGCTGGACAATCAGCCGGCCCTGAACCTGAGTTCGAAGACGCCCTGCAGCTACGGCGGGGTGGTGAGCATCGTGGTCGAGGGCCAGGCCACGCACCAGATTCCCTGAACTGGAACCCATGTCCCAAAGCAACCTTCCGATGCCTCCCGCCGTCCAGGCTCGCCTCTGGCAGGAGGCCGGCGACATGCCGGCCTACGTGATCCTCGACGGCGCGCAGAACCCCACGCTCCTCGACGCGCTCCATGCCGACAACTCGCCGCCCTGGCGCTGCCTGTTCACCGGGCAGCTGGAGCCCGACATGGCGATCGTCGCGCCCTACCTGGTCGAACTGGAGCAGAGCTCGGCGTTCACGCGCCGCCTGCTGGCCGAGGGCTGGGGCAAGAACTGGGGCGTGTACCTCACCAGCCAACTGGCGCTGCCGGCGCTGTGGCGCAACGTGCGCCAGCAGGTGCACGTCTACGGGCCGAACCTGGAGTCGCTGTTCTTCCGCTTCTACGATCCGCGGGTGATGCGCAATTACCTGCCCACCTGCTCGCCGCGGCAGCTGACCGAGTTCTTCGGCCCGGTCGAGTTCTACATCGCCGAGGACGAGGAGCCCGGGCGCGCCCATGCCTGGTCGCTCGCCGACGGCAAGCTCGTCACCCAGACCCTGGGCTGAGAAAACCCTGACCGAGCCGCGCGCGGCACGTGTCGCGCAGGCCACCTTGCGAGAGAGCCCGCCATGCCGTCATCGATCGAACTGAACGTCGGCCACGTGCCGTCGCCGCGCCGCCAGCGTTCCGACGACGGCGATGAGGTCGCGCCGTTCCGCGTGGTGGTGCTGGGCGACTTCTCCGGCCGCCCGCGCGCCGGGCGCGGCGCGCTGGCCGAGCGGCGCTCGGTGCGCGTGGACATCGACAACTTCGAGGCGGTGTTCGCGCGCCTGGCGCCGGTTGCCGAGATCGCGGGCCTGCAGGACACCCTGGGCGTGGCGCTGCGCATCGCGCTCGACACGATGGAGGAGTTCTCCGCCGACGCCGTGCTCGCGCGCCTGCCCGCGCAGGCGCTCGCCCGCCAGGGTGCGCCCGCCGCGGCGGCGCCCGCGCCCGCGAGCGCGGGAGAGGCCGAGGATCCGGCCGCGCTGATGCGGCGCCTGCTCGGGGGCAGCCTGCCCGCCGGGGCTCCCGCGCTGGCCGCGCCGTCGCTGTCCCGGCCCGACGCGGCCATCGATCGCTTCATCCGCCAACTGGCCGGCGCCGGTGTCGCGTCGCCGGCGCCCGCGCCGGAAGCGCCGTCGCACGGATCGAACGAGACGGCCGCGGCCCTGCTGCGCCACGTGCTGCGCGACCCGGCCTGGCGTCACCTGGAAGGCGCTTGGCGCGCGGTCGATCGCTTCGTGCGCGAGCTCGACATGGCCGACGGCGATGTGCGCCTGGAACTGCTCGATTGCCGCGCCGACGAACTGCTGGCCGATTTCGCCGCTTCGGCCGGCGATCCCGTGCGCGCGGCGATCGCGCCGGTGCTCAAGGGCGACGGGCGCGGCTGCGATCTCGTCGTGAGCCTGGAGGAGTTCGGGCCCAGCCTGGCCGAGCTGTCCTTGCTGGGTGGCCTGGCCGCCGCAGCCAGCGCGCAGGGCGGCGTGCTGCTGGCGGGCGCCGCGCCGGCGTTGGCCGCGGTGGCCGCCAGCGAGGATGCGCAGGTGCTGGCGTCCAACGAGTCGCGCGTGTGGCGCGCGCTGCGCGAGAGCGCGCTCGCGCCGCACCTGGGCCTCACGTTCCCGCGGCTGCTGGCGCGCCTGCCCTACGGCCCGCGTACCGATCCCGTGGCCGCCTTCCCGTTCGACGAGCTGGCCGACGCGACGCCCGGCTCGCTGCACGACCACCTGGTCTGGCGCAGCGCCGCGCTCGATGCCGCGCTGCTGCTGGCCCAGGGCCACGGCCAGGGCGGCGTCGAATCGCTGGTGCAGCTTGACGACCTGCCGGCCTTCATCGACCGCAGCGGCGACGAGCCGCGGCTTCAGGCCGTGGCCGAGGCGTACCTGGGCGAACGCGAGGCGGGCGCGCTGCAGGCGGCGGGCTTCATCACGCTGCAGAGCGACCGCCGCGTGCCGAGCGCGCGCGTGTCCGGATGGCAATCGATCGCCCCGGGCCGTGCCGACCTGCGGGGCAGCTGGCGCTAGGCTTCAGGCCCAGCCCTCCTTGCCCTCGCGCGCTCGCCTGTCACGCAAGGGAGTGTGAGGCGGGGAGGGTGGCAGAAGTCAATCCTGTGACTGGTGTCCACGAGGGAGGAAAGTCGGGTTTCATACCCTCGGCGAGCCCCGTGAATACGTGTACATTTGCTGCGGCCCTGCAACGTTGCGGGGCCGTCAACATGAACCCGCGGGCCTCGAGAGCGCCGGTTCTCACGACAAGAAGAGCATGAGCCGAAAGCGCGTCATCTGGTCGGAGGGATTGTTCCTGCGACCGCAGCATTTCCAGCAACTCGAGCGCTCGGTAGAGATGCTCGTGGAATCCCGCGCCGCCGGGGTGTTCTCTCCGGGTTGGGGGCTGAGCACGCTGCGCATCGACGAGGAGGCGCTCAAGATCGGGCGGCTGTCGATCAAGTCCGCGCGCGGCGTGATGCCGGACGGCACACCGTTCTCCATCCCCGAGGAATACGCGGCGCCCCTCGCGCTCGAAGTGGGCACCGAGGTCAAGGAAAGCCTCGTGCACCTGGCGTTGCCGCTGGTGCGCGCGGGCATGCCGGAGTTCGCGGTCGACGCGGGCCCCACCACCGCGCTGGCGCGCTACGTGGGCCACGATCAGCGCGTCGAGGACAACGTGCTGGGCGTGGGCGACCCGGCCGAGATGAAGCTGGGCCAGATCAACCTGCGCCTGATGCTCGACGAAGACCCGCGCTCGGGCTTCTGCAGCATCGCGGTGGCGCGCATCATCGAGCGCCGCAGCACGGGCCAGCTGGTGCTCGACGAAAGCTTCATCCCGCCGGCGATCGACTGCCGCGGCTCCGCGCGCCTGCAGGACTTCGTCACCGAGGCGCGCAACCTGGTGCGCCATCGCGCCGATACCCTGGCCGCGCGCCTGAACCAGTCGCAGCAGAAGGGCGTCGGCGAGATCGGCGACTTCATGATGCTGCAGGTGGCCAACCGCTACGACCCGTGGCTCACCCACCTCGGCGAGCGCGAGACGCTGCATCCCGAGGCGCTGTACACCGTGCTGGTGCAGGCCGCCGGCGAGTTCGCCACGTTCAGCGACCGGCGCAAGCGCCGCGCCCGCGTGCAACCGGTCTATCGCCACGAAGACCTGAAGAACACCTTCGAGCCGCTGATGTTCGACATCCGCGAGCTGCTCACCGAGGTCATCAACCCGAACGCGGTGCCCATCCCGCTGCAGGAGCGCGCCGCGGGCCTGTACACGGGCATGGTGCCCGACCCCGAGCTGCTGCGAAACGCGCAGTTCGTGCTGGCCGTCAACGCCGACAAGCCGGGCGAGTTCGTGCGCAGCCGCTTCCCGGCGCAGGTCAAGATCGGGCCGCCCGACAAGATCCGCGACCTGGTGCGCCTGCACCTGCCGGCCATCGCCGTCGAGGCGCTGCCGATGGCGCCGCCGCGCATGCCGTACTACGCCGGCTTCACCTACTTCCAGCTCGATCGAAGCGGCGACCTGTGGAAGCAGCTCGACGTGACCAAGGTCATCGCGCTGCACATCGCCGGCGATTTCCCCGGCCTCCAGCTTGAACTGTGGGCGCTGAAGCCCTAGTCATCACCATGAGCGATCCGCAATTCCCTGGCGCGCCCGGCGCCCCGCCGCCCGACGATTCCGAATCCACGATCATGATCCCCAAGCCGGGCGGCCGCCGCGCGGCGGCGCCGCAGGCTCCGGCCGCCGGCCAGGCGATGACGCTGGACGCGTCGGCGGTGCTGTCCGACGTGGAGGACGCCAGCGGCCCGGTGGGCCTGAACCCGCTGGTGGCCAACGCCTCGGTGCTGCTCAACACGGTGCCCACCATCCGTCGCTCGCTGCACCACGCCGACCCGGCGGGCCTGCGCGACTACCTGCTGCGCGCCATCACCGAATTCGAGAGCCGGGCGCGCGCCGCCGGCGCGACCCCGGAGCACGTGCTGATCAGCCGCTACGCGCTGTGCACGGTCATCGACGAGGCCGTGGCCAACATGCCCTGGGGCGCCAGCCCCGAGTGGGTGCAGCAGAGCCTGCTGGTCACGCTGCACCGCGAAGGCTTCGGCGGCGAGAAGTTCTTCCAGCTCCTCGAGAAGGCGATGGAGGATCCGCGCCGCAACATCGATCTGCTGGAGCTGATGTACGTGTGCATCGCGCTCGGCTTCGAGGGGCGCTACAGCGTCATCGACAACGGCCGCCAGCAGCTCGACGTGGTGCGCGACCGCCTGCACGGCGTGATCCGGCGCGAGCGCGGCGAGTTCGAGCGCGACCTCTCCGGCAAGTGGAAGGGCGTGCAGCGCGTGGCCAAGCCGCTGGTGCGCCGCCTGTCCGTGTGGCTGGTGCTGGCCGCGGTAGCCCTGCTGCTGTTCGTGCTGTACCTGGTCTTCGCGCTGGTGCTGGCGGCCAAGTCCGATCCGGTCTTCAATTCGCTGGCGGCCATCCGCGTCGACGTGGGCGACCTCAAGCGCGCGCCGCCGCCCCCGCCGCCGCCGGCCGCGCCGCGCCTGAAGCCCCTGCTGGCCGCCGAGATCCTGGCCGACCAGCTGGAGGTCAACGAGGACGCCACGTCCAGCCACGTGATCATCCACGGCGACAAGTTCTACGACCCGGGCAGCGCCGAGATCAAGCCCGACCTGGTGCCGGTGATCCAGCGCATCGCCGCGGCCATCAACCAGGTGCCGGGCGTCGTCCTGGTCACCGGCCACACCGACAACCAGCCCACCAAGCGATCGCTGCGTTTCCCGTCGAACTACGAGCTCTCGCTGGAGCGCGCGCGCGGCGTCGCCGCGTTGCTGGAGCAGACGGTGCAGAACCACGCGATCAGGGCCGAGGGCCTGGCCGACAGCAAGCCGCTGGCGCCCAACACCACGCCGGACGGCCGCGCCCGCAATCGCCGCGTCGAAATCACCCTGCGCACCGGCGCATAAGAAGTCTGGGACTGAACAAACATGTGGGCAAAGCTCAAGCGCTTCTTCGCCAATCGCTGGGTGCTGGCGTTCATCGGCCTGCTGGTCGTGTCGCTGCTGATCTGGTTCGTCGGCGACGCGATCGCGTTCTATGACCATCGGCCGCTCGGCTCCGCGGGCGCGCGGCTCGGGCTGATCATCCTGGTCATCCTGGTCTTCGCGATCGTCGAGGGCGTCAAGCAGTACCGCGCGTGGCGAGCCAACAAGGCGATGCTCTCGGCGATGGGCGAGGGCGCCTCCAGCAACACCGCGATGTCGCAGCGCGAGGTCGCCGAGCTCAAGAAGCGCTTCGACGACGCGATGGGCACGCTGCGCAAGGCGCGCTTCGACGACAAATCGGGCAGCGGCCGCAACTACCTGTACCAGTTGCCCTGGTACATGTTCATCGGCGCGCCCGGTTCGGGCAAGACCACGGCGCTGATGAACTCGGGCCTGCGCTTCCCGCTCGAGGGCAAGATGGGCAAGGATGCCGTCAAGGGTATCGGCGGCACGCGCAACTGCGACTGGTGGTTCACCGACGAGGCCGTTCTGCTCGACACCGCCGGCCGCTACACCACGCAGAGCAGCAACCGCGAGGTCGACGCCGCCGCCTGGACGGGCTTCCTCACGCTGCTCAAGAAGTTCCGCCCGGCGCAGCCGCTCAACGGCGCCATCGTCACGGTGAGCCTGTCCGACCTGTTCACCTGGTCGGCCGCGCAGCGCGACGAGTACGCACGCTCGATCCGCGCGCGCGTGCAGGAGCTGTACGGCACGCTGGGCGTGCGCTTCCCGGTCTACGTGGTCGTCACCAAGACCGACCTGCTGGCCGGCTTCTCCGAGTTCTTCGGCGACCTCGGCCGCGAGGCGCGCGCGCAGGTGTGGGGCACCACGTTCGACTTCCCGATGTCCGCCGGCGCCGGCCTGGGCGCCACGTTCGCCAGCGAGTTCGACGCGCTCGTCGCGCGCCTGAACGCACGCCTGACCACGCGCATGGAAGAAGAGCGCGACCCGCAGCGTCGGGCCACGCTGTTCGCGTTCCCGCAGCAGTTCGCGGCGCTGCGCGAGATGCTCAAGTCGTTCCTCGACGAGGCCTTCCTCAGCTCCGCGTTCGGCGAGGAGCCGATGGTGCGCGGCGTGTACTTCACCAGCGGCACGCAGGAAGGCAGCCCGTTCGATCGCGTGCTGGGCAACATCTCGCGCGCTTACGGACTCGAGCGCCAGGTGCTGCCGCCGGCCGCCTCGTCGGGCCGCAGCTACTTCCTCACGCACCTGCTGCGCGGCGTCATCTTCGCCGAGTCCGACATCAGCGGGCGCAGCGCCGTCATCGAGAAGCGCCGCGGGCGCATCGCGCTGGCGGCCTACTCGCTGCTCGCGCTGCTGTCGCTGCTGCTCATCGTGGGCTGGACGATCAGCTTCGTGCGCAACCAGGCCCTCATCCACGAGGTGGCCGACGCCACCGTGGAGTTGCAGAAGCAGGTGGCGGCGGTGCCGCCACTGCCCGCGGGCGACGTGGTGGCGATGCTGCCGGTGCTCGACGCCGCGAGCAAGATGCCCACCGGGTATGCCGAGCGCGACGCCGGCGTGCCGCTGTCGCGCGCCTTCGGCCTGAGCCAGAGCGGCAAGCTGGGCACGCAGGCCAACCGCGCCTACCTGAACCTGCTGCGCGACGTGTTCATGCCGCGCGTGGCGTTGCGCCTGGAACAGCAGATCCGCGACGCCGACTCGCCCGAGGTGCGCTACGAGGCCCTCAAGACCTACATCATGCTGTACGACCCGGCGCACCTGAAGGCCGCCGACGTGCGCAACTGGATCGGCGCCGACTGGGATCGCACGCTGCCGCGCGACGTCACGCAACTGCAGCGCACCGCGCTGTCGGCTCACCTCGACGCGGCGCTCGACCAGCTCCCGCTGGAGATGGTGCTGCCGGAAGATCAGGCGCTGGTGGGCGAGGTGCGCAGGCAGCTTGCCGCCGCGTCGCTCGCCGAGCGCGTCTATTCGCGCCTGAAGCGCGTGGCCGATGCCGGCGCCGACTTCCGCGTCACCGAGGCCGGCGGCCCGCAGGCCGCGCTCGTGTTCACGCGCGCCTCGGGTGCGCCGCTGTCGCAAGGGTTGCCGGCGTTGTTCACGGTGGCCGGCTACGACAAGGGCTTCCGCGCGCAGGCGCCGCTGCTGGTCAAGCAGCTGAGCGAGGAAGAGGGTTGGGTGCTGGGCACGCAGTCCGACTCGGGCGGCGTGGCGCGCATGGCCACCACGCTCACGGCGGTGCAGCAGCTGTACCTCAACGAGTACATCAAGACCTGGGACGACATGCTTGGCGACCTGCGCCTGATCCCGTCCACCAGCCTGCAGGGGAGCATCCAGACCATCACGCTGCTGTCGGCCGGCGATTCCCCGCTCAAGCTGCTGCTCAATGGCGTGGCCAAGGAAACCAAGCTGGCCACCGGCAACGACAAGTCGGCCGAGGCCGTCGCCGCGGGCGTGCTGGACAAGGCCACCAACGCGATGCGCAGCACGGTGGACAAGCTGATGGGCGCGCCGGCCGCGGCGCCGGGTACGACGGCCAAGCCGGAGGCGGTGGTCGACGCCCACTTCGAGCAGCTGCAGCGCGTCGTCGCCGGCCCGCCGGGGCAGCCGGTGCCGCTCGACGCCACGCTGGGCGTGCTCAAGGAATACGAGGTGCAGCTGCGCGCCACCGACGAGGCCATCAAGCGCGGCGCGCCGGCCACGTCCGACGCGTTGATCGTGGCCCGCATCAAGAGCGAGGCCGACCGCATGCCGCCGCCGATCAGCAACCTGCTCAACGGCCTGATCTCGCGCAGCGGCGCGCAGTCGGCCAGCGCGGGCCAGGCCGCGGTCAAGGCCGCGGCGGCCGGCGAGGTGGGCGGCTTCTGCAAGGTGGCGGTCGAGGGCCGCTATCCGTTCGTCAGGGGCGTGCCCAAGGAGGTGCCGCTGGGCGACTTCGCCAAGCTGTTCGCCCCCAACGGCGTCATCGACGGCTTCGCCAAGACCAAGCTGGTGGGCATGGTCGACATGAACGGCCCCGTGTGGAAGCCGATCCAGCTGGCCGAGGGCGTCAATGCGCTGCCGCCGGCGGCCATCGCGAACTTCCAGCGCGCCGCGGCGATCCGCGACGCGTTCTTCCCGGGCGGTGCCGCCAACCCGGCGGCCTCGCTGGACCTGCTGCTGCAGCGTGCCGAGGACGGCATCACCGAGGTGCAGCTGTCCGTCGACGGCCAGGTCACCGCCATGAAGCCCGGCAGCAACGGCGCCGCGCGCCTGAGCTGGCCCAGCCTGAGCCCGGCCAGCCAGATCAAGCTGACGCTGGTCATCAACGGCAAGCCGTCCACCACGCCGCTGATCTTCGACGGCCCGTGGGCGTTGTTCCGCTTCGTCGACGCCGGCAAGGTGGAGGGCGGCACGCCCGAGCGCCAGAGCGTGAGCTACGAGGAAGGCGGCAAGCGCGTCTACTTCGAGCTGCGTTCGGGAAGCGTGCGCAATCCGATGCGCCTGCCGGAGCTGGCGCAGTTCCGTTGCCCGGGCTGACCACCGCTAGGACGACCCACATGCCCGGCGGCGGCTTCTACGGCAAGCTTCCCAGCGAAGGCGACTTCGTCACGCGTCGCCTCCCGTGGGAATTCACCTCGGCCTGGGACGACTGGCTGCAGCAGGGCATGCACGCGTCGCGCGACGCGCTGGGCGCGGGCTGGCTAGCCTTGTACCTGTCGGCGCCCATCTGGCGCTTCCAGGTCGCGCCCGGCGTCTGCGGGCCCATCGGCTGGCGCGGACTGTTCTTCGCCAGCGTCGACCGGGTGGGGCGCTACTTCCCGCTCACGCTCGCCTTCGCCGATGCCACTGCACCGGCGCTGGCCTCGCTCAGCGCCGATGAGGGCGCCTGGATCGCGCTGGAAGACGCCGCGCTCGCGGGGCTGGCGCCCACGCTGCCCATCGCCGATTTCGACCGCATGACCGAGGGGCTGGCTCTGCCGGCCGCGGCGGCCGCCGATCCGGCGCGGCCGCGCGTGTGCCTCTACACCGGCGGCTCCGAGGAGGTGCCCGCGCGCGGCATGACCTTCGCCGAACTGCCGCCGCCCGCCGCGTTCACCGACCTGATCGCACCCGGCGCCGCGCCGCCGGCGACGTCGCTCGCCGACCTGCTGTGATCGCCGGCACCGCGCGCCGCGTGACGCCTTCGTGTACTGAGGGCATACCCTTGGACGTAACCCGCCGTAATGGTTCCCGCGGCCCGGCGCACATACACTAACTCTTGTCGCAACCGGAAATGCCCGGCCGACGCCCAGCCTCGGAGAGATTCCAACGTGATTGACATCGACGCCCTGTCGCGTCCCATCAGCGACGACGAGCCGTCCGGCCCGGACCTGGAATACGCCGAGGTCGCCGAACTGGATCGTTTCTCGACGGGCACCCCGGGCACGATCGATCCGTCCACGCAGGAACTGGTAGGCGCCGAGGAGCCGAACTGGCGCAAGGTCGCCGAGCAGGCCACGGAGATCCTGGGCAAGACGAAGGACCTGCGCGTGGCCGCCTGGCTCACGCGCGCCGAACTGGCCAATCGCGGGCTGCCCGGCCTGTCCGACGGCCTCAAGCTGATCGCCACGCTCGTCGAGAACTTCTGGGAGACGGTCTACCCGCCGCTCGATCGCGACGAGGGCGACGACCCCATCGAGCGCCTGAACGTGCTCGCGAACCTGTCGCCCGACCCGGGATCGAGCACCGCCGAGGCCATGGTGCGCACGCTTCGCGGCACGGTCATCTGCGAATCGCGCGAGGTGGGGCGCTTCACGCTGCGCGATCTCGAGTACGTGCTCGGACGCATGTCGCCGCCCGCGGGCCAGACGGCGCCCGCCGCCGGATTGCTGGCGGCCGCCTGGAAGACCGGCGACCCTGCGGCCAACCAGGAGAAGCGCGACGGCATCGCGATCGGCTTGGCGGCGATCCAGGCGCTCACCAAGCTCTTCTCCGACCACAGCGGCCAGCGCCCCAGCCTCGACCTGCTCCAGCAGACGCTGCGCCGCGTGGGCGAGTTCTACGCCGCGCAGGACGCCGAGGCCGCGGCCGAGAACGCCACTGCAGAGGGCGCGGACGAGGGCGAAGCCGCCGAAATAGGGGGTGCTGGCGGAGGCGCTGGGAAAACCCCCCGTTCAGGTGGCTTGGCGTCACGGGCAGATGCGGTGAGAATATTGCAACAGGTCGCTACGTTCCTGCGCAAGGCCGAGCCAAGCAGCCCGGCCCCGATGTTCGTCGACCGCGCAATCAAGCTTCTTCAGATGGACTTCAACGCGATCGTCAAGGAGTTGATGCCCGACTCGAAGGATCGCATCGAGATGCTGGGAGGCATCTCGCTCGAAGATGAAGAATCCGACTCCTGATCCTCAGGGTCGACCGAATTTTCCAGGAGAGTCACGTCATGTCAGGTAGCAGCCAGAAGTTCATCGCCCGCAACCGTGCGCCGCGCGTCCAGATCGAATACGACGTCGAGCTGTACGGTTCCAGCAAGAAGATGCAGATCCCGTTCGTGATGGGCGTCATGGCCGATCTGTCGGGCAAGCCTGCCGAGCCCCTCGCGCCGGTGGCCGACCGCAAGTTCCTGGAGATCGACGTCGACAACTTCGACGAGCGCCTGAAGTCGATGAAGCCGCGCGTGGCGTTCGCCGTGCCCAACACGCTCACCGGCGAAGGCAACCTGAGCGTCGACATCACGTTCGAGAGCATGTCCGACTTCTCGCCCGAAGTGGTCGCGAAGAAGGTGGGCGCGCTGAACAACCTGCTGGAAGCCCGCACCCAGCTGAAGGATCTGCTCACCTACATGGACGGCAAGGTCGGCGCCGAGGAACTCCTGGGCAACGTGCTGAAGAACCCCGAGCTGCTGAAGTCGCTGGCCGCCGCGCCCAAGCCCACCGACGCACCGGCCGAGTGAGCGCGGCGCGCGTTCGCACCCCGTCAAGTCAGAGATCCCTAGGAGTCCACCGATGACCACCCAACAAGAATCGACCGCCGCCGCTGGCGCGATGGCCGAATTCGACGACTTCGCCGCGCTGCTGCAGAAGGAATTCAAGCCCAAGACGGACCAGGCGAAGTCGGCGGTCGAGAACGCCGTCCACACGCTGGCCCAGCAGGCGCTCGCCGACACCACGCTGGTGTCCAGCGACGTCTACAACACCATCGAAGGCCTGATCGCCGCGCTCGACAAGAAGCTGTCCGAGCAGGTCAACATCATCCTCCACCACGCCGACTTCACGAAGCTCGAAGGCGCGTGGCGCGGTCTCCATCACCTCGTCAACAACACCGAGACCGACGAGATGCTGAAGATCCGCGTGATGAACATCTCCAAGGGCGAGCTGCACAAGACGCTCAAGCGCTACAAGGGCACGGCCTGGGACCAGAGCCCGATCTTCAAGAAGGTCTACGAAGAGGAATTCGGCCAGCTGGGCGGCAACCCCTACGGCTGCCTGGTGGGCGACTACCACTTCGACCACAGCCCGGTCGACGTCGAACTGCTGGCCGAGATGGCCAAGATCGCGTCCGCCGCGCACGCCCCGTTCATCGCCGGCGCCTCGCCCACCACGCTGCAGATGGATTCGTGGCGCGAGCTGTCGAACCCGCGCGACCTCACCAAGATCTTCGAGAACTCCGAGTACGCCGCGTGGCGCTCGCTGCGCGATTCCGAAGATTCCCGCTACATCGGCCTGGCCATGCCGCGCTTCCTGGCGCGCCTGCCCTACGGCGCGAAGACCAACCCGGTCGACGCGTTCGACTTCGAGGAAGACGTCGAGGGCGCCGACCACAACCGCTACGTGTGGGCCAACTCGGCCTACGCGATGGCCACCAACATCACGCGCGCCTTCAAGCTGTACGGCTGGTGCACCACGATCCGCGGCGTCGAGTCCGGCGGCTCGGTGCCCAACCTGCCGGTGCACTCGTTCCCCACCGACGACGGCGGCGTGGACATGAAGTGCCCCACCGAGATCGCCATCTCCGATCGCCGCGAGGCCGAACTCGCCAAGAACGGCTTCATGCCGCTGGTGCACCGCAAGAACAGCGACTTCGCCGCGTTCATCGGCGCCCAGTCGCTGCAGAAGCCCTCCGAGTACGACGATCCGGACGCCACCGCCAACGCCAACCTGGCCGCGCGCCTGCCGTACCTGTTCGCGTCCTCGCGCTTCGCGCACTACCTGAAGTGCATGGTGCGCGACAAGGTGGGCTCGTTCTCGAGCGCCGCCTCCATGCAGCGCTACCTCAGCGACTGGATCAGCAATTTCGTGGTCTCCAATCCGGAGAGCGCCGGCCAGACCATCCAGGCCCAGAAGCCGCTGTCCGCCGCGGAAGTCATCGTCGAGGAGGTCGAGGGCAACCCCGGCTACTACACCTCGAAGTTCTTCCTCAAGCCTCACTACCAGCTGGAAGGGATGAGCATCTCCCTCCGCCTGGTTTCCAAACTGCCTTCCGCGAAGGCGGCTTAAGCCCTCACGGGCGTAGTCCCAACAGGGGCGAATCCCGGCCTTCAGGGCGGGGATGGTTACAAGGAGCATAAAAATGGCAATGGACATGTTCATCAAGATCGACTCCCTCAAGGGTGAGTCGCGCGACAAGACGCACGCGGGCGAGATCGACGTCCTGGCGTGGAGCTGGGGGGCTTCCAACTCCGGTTCGGCCCACGTCGGCGGTGGCGCCGGCGCCGGCAAGGCCAACGTGCAGGATCTGTCCTTCACGAAGTACCTCGACAAGTCGAGCCCCGACCTGCTGCTGTCCACCTGCAACGGCAAGCACTGGGACCAGGCCGTGCTGGTCGTCCGCAAGGCCGGCGAGACGCCGCTCGAGTACCTGAAGATCACGATGAGCGAAGTGCTGGTCACCAGCGTGTCGACGGGCGGCTCCGGCGGTGAAGACCGCCTGACCGAGAACGTGACCCTGAACTTCGCCAAGGTGAAGGTCGAGTACGTCGAGCAGACCGCCAAGGGCGGCAAGGGCGACACGCCCTCGATGGGCTGGAACATCGTCGAGAACGTCAAGCTGTAAGTCTCCTGAACGGCCGGTCCGCTCGCGGTCCGGCCGCGTTTCTTCCAGGCGCCTTGCCGGCACCCGCGAAGGAACGCTCGCAGTCCTGAAGGCGCCGGTCCGTTGGCCGGCGTCGCCATTTTTCCCGGGGTGAGTGTCCATGGCGTCCATCGATCTCGCGATGCAGTTTTCCTCCGCCGACCCGCTGGCGCATTTCGATGAGCTGCGCCGGATGATCCAGAAGCAGCCGCAGCGCTCCGACCTGCGGATCTTCCTGTTCCAGCTCTATTGCGTGCAGGGCGAGTGGATCAAGGCCGGAACGCAGCTCGACGTGCTGCTGGAGCTCGACCCGTCCTCCAAGCCGATGGTGGAGACCTACCGCGAGGCGCTGCGCTGCGAGGCGCTGCGCCGCGAGGTCTTCGACGGCAAGCGCTCGCCGCTGGTGCTGGGCAAGCCCGACGACTGGCTGGCGTTGATGATCGAGGCGCTCCGCGTGGACGCCGAAGGCCGTCCCGACGCCGCCGGCGAACTGCGCGCCAAGGCCCTCGAGGCCGCGCCCGCTACCTCGGGCAAGCTCGACGACACGCCGTTCGCGTGGCTGGCCGACGCCGACAGCCGCCTGGGCCCGGTCATCGAGGCCATCATCAACGGCAAGTACTACTGGGTGCCGGTGTCGCGCCTGATCCGCATCGAGATCGAGAAGCCGGCCGACCTGCGCGACTTCGTGTGGGCGCCGGCCACGCTGACGCTGGAGAACGGCGCCGCCAACGTGGCGCTGATCCCTACCCGCTACCCCGGCACCGAGCGCGAGTCCGAGGCGGCGCTGCGCCTGGCGCGCGCCACCGACTGGCGCGAGAAGCCGGGCGGCGCCTGGCACGGCGTGGGCCAGCGCATGCTCACCACCGACCAGGCCGAGGTCGCGCTGCTCGATGCGCGCGTGATCGCGCTCGATACCCCGCTGGTCGAATCGCCGCCGCCGGCCGACGCGGACGCGGCAGCCGCGCAAGCCAATGGCTGAGGCACTCTCGCGCGACCGGCTGTACCCGTCGCTGCTCGACCGGCTGGTCGACGAGGAGCCGGGACGTGCCACGGAGGCGCGCGAGAACCGCGCCGCCACGCTGCAGAAGCTGCGCGAGAACGTGCTGCGCGACCTGAACTGGCTGTTCAACGCCACGCAGTCCAGCATCGATCTCGAAGACGATCCGGTGCTCGTCGGCTCCGTCATCAACTACGGCATGCCGCCACTGGCCGGCCGCCCGGCCTCGCAGTACGACATGACCGAACTCTCGCGCGCGCTGCGCGAGGTGATCCTGCGCTTCGAGCCGCGCATCATCGCGCACACGCTCAAGGTGAGCGCCGAGCGCAGCAAGGCCGACAGCCACAACGTGCTGGCCTTTCGCATCGAGGGCCAGCTCTGGTCGCAGCCGATCCCACTCGAGATCTTCATGCGCACCGAGATCGACCTCGAGAGCGGCCTGACCCAGGTCGTCGAGTCCAAAGCACCCTAGTCCCCAAGCCACGCCACGATGGATCCGCGTCTACTCGGCTACTACCGGCAGGAATTGCTGCACATCCGCGACGCCGCGTCGGAGTTCGCGCGCGAGCATCCGAAGATCGCGGCGCGGCTCGCGCTGGAGCAGACCACGTCCGGCGGCGAATGCGTCGACCCCTACGTGGAGCGCCTGCTTGAAGGCTTCGCGTTCCTCGCCGGCCGCGTGCACTACCAGCAGGATGCCGAGTACGCGCGCTTCACGCAGTACCTGCTGGAGCTGGTCTACCCCGGCTACCTGGCACCCACGCCGTCGATGCTCATCGCGCAGTTCGAGGCCGACCTCGACGACCCCGCGCTGGCAGCAGGCCCACTGGTGCCGCGCGGCAGCGTGATGAGCTCGCGCCTGCAGCCGGGCGAGCGCACCGCGTGCCGCTTCACCACCGGCCAGGGCGTGCGCCTGTGGCCGCTGCGGATCGCGCAGGCGCGCTTCCAGTCGCACGTCACCGACGTGCCGCCCGCCGCGCTGGCCGGCCTCGTCTCGCCCAACGCGTGCCTGCGCGTGCGCCTGCGCGTGGGGGCCTCGCTGCTGGCCAACCAGCTGGAGCTCGACGAGCTCGTGCTGCACCTGGCCGGCGACGACGGCATCGCGCACCGCGTCTACGAGCAGCTGTTCGCGCGCTGCCAGGCGATCGCGGTCGTCGATCCGCTGCGCCGCCACGCGCTGGCCGGCGTCCTCGGCGCCGATGCGCTCGTGCCCGGCGGCTTCGGCGATGACGAGGCCCTGCTGCCGATCCAGGATCGCGCGCTCTCGGGATACCGCCTGCTCAAGGAATACGGGGCGTTCCCGGCGCGCTACCTGTTCGCGCGCATCAAGGGGCTGCGCGAGCTGATCGCCAAGATCGGCTCGTCGGAATTCGAGCTGCTGTTCATCACCGACCGCAGCGACGTCACGCTGGAGAAGTCGCTCGATCCGGGCAACTTCGCGTTGCACTGCACGCCGGCCATCAACCTGTTCCAGAAGCGCGCCGACCGCGTCGAGGTGAACACGCGCGACCACGAGTTCCACGTGATCAGCGACCGCGCCCGGCCGATGGACTACGAGGTGTTCTCGCTGCTGTCGGTGGCGGGCATCGACAAGTCGGGCGTGCAGCAGGTGCGCGAGTTCAAGCCGCTCTATGCGCGCTACGACGACGCCAGCGCCGATTCTTACGCGTTCTTCTCCACGCGCCGGCTGCCGCGAGTCGTGTCGCAGGCGGCGCGCCAGCGCGGGCCGCGCAGCGGCTACGTCGGCACCGAGGTCTACGTCACGCTGGCCGACCCGCAGACCGCGCCCTGGCCGGCGTCGGTGGTGCAGCTGGCCATCGACACGCTCAGCACCAACCGCGACCTGCCGCTGACGCTGTCGGTGGGCAGCGCCAACGACTTCTACCTGGAGGAGAACACCCCGGTCAAGGGCGTGCGCTGCATCCGGGGCCCCACTCGTCCCGTTGCGCCGGTGGGCGAGGGCAAGGGGCCGTGGCGCGCGCTGAGCCACCTGTCGCTGAACTACCTGTCGCTGATCGACAGCGAAGGCAAGGGCGGTGCGGCGTCGCTGCGCGAGCTGCTGTCGCTGTACGGCCTGGACGAACTCTCGCCGCTGCACAAGCAGCTCGAAGGCCTGGTCTCGGTGCGCAGCGAGGCCGCCATCAGCCGCGTGCCGGTCCAGGGCCCCATCGTCTTCGGGCGCGGCACCAAGGTGTGGCTGTCGCTGGACGAGCGCGCGTTCGAAGGCACCGGCATCCTCGTGCTGGGCGCGGTGCTCGACCGCTTCCTCGCGCGCTACGCCAGCATGAACAGCTTCACCCAGCTGGTGATCTCGTCGCAGACGCGCGGCCTGGTCAAGACCTGGCCGCCGCGCATCGGCTCGCGGTCGGTTCTCTGAGAGGGCCTGCATGAGCCCCGCCCGGCCGCCCGAAGGGGCTCGCACCGCAGTCCGCAGGACGGAGGTTGCCTGATGACCGAATTCGCGTCCGCGCCGCCGGCCGATGACGAGGACGATCCGGAAGGCACCCGCATCCTTACCGTCAACGACGTCCTGGGCGCGCTCGACGCGCTCAAGGGCGAGGCAGGCGGCCACGCCGCGGCGGTGGCCGAGCTGCTGGCGGAGAAGGAGGCCGCGACGGCCGCGCGCTACGAGGCGCGCAAGGAGCTGCTGCGCCAGCTCGAGGAGGAGCCGCACAAGTTCGGCTTCTTCCAGGCCGTGCGACTGCTCGAGAACGCCCATCCCGGCCTGCCGCGCATAGGCACCTCGCTGCGGCTGCGCGACGACCCGATCCGCTTCGCGCAGTCGCCGTCGCTGTCGTTCGCGCCGTCCGCGCTGGCCCGCTTCGTCCCGGCCGACGGCGACAAGCCGCCCACGCTGCACCAGCGCTTCTTCGGCCTGTTCGGCGCCAACGGGCCGCTGCCCCTGCACATCACAGAGTACGCGCGCGAGCGCTCGCGGCGCATGCCGTCCGATCGCGCGCTGGTGCGCTTCCTCGACATGTTCCACCACCGGCTGCTGTCGCTGCTGTATCGCGCCTGGGCCGAGGCCTCGCCGGCGGTGAGCCTCGACCGGCCCGACAACGATCCGTTCAGCCGCTGGGTGGGCTCGCTCGCCGGCTATGGCCAGACGACGCTGGCCGGCCGCGACGCCGTGCCGGACGGCGCGCGCCTGGCGGTCGCGGGCATCCTGGGCCGTTCCGTGCACGGCGCCGAAGGCCTGGAGCGCATCCTCAACGACTTCTTCCGCGTGCCCGTGCGGGTGCATCAATGGCAGGCGTACTGGATGCGCCTGCCCGACGACGCGCGCACGCGCATCGGCCTGCGCAACGCGCCGGTGGCCCTCGGGCAGAGCGCCGTGGTCGGCGCCAAGGTGTGGGACTGCCAGAACCGCTTCCGCATCGAGATCGGCCCGCTCACGCTGGCGCAGTACAAGCGCTTCCTGCCGGGGGGCGAGAGCCTGAAGCGGCTCAAGGACTGGGTGCTCAACTACGTCGGCTACGAGCTCTCGTGCGAGATGCACCTCGTGCTGCTGAAGGACGAGGTGCCCGAGGTGCAGCTGGGCGCCGCCGGCGCGCTGGGGTGGACCTCCTGGCTCGGCCAGCGCCCGTCGCCGGAGCCCGCGGGCGACCTGCGCCTGGGCATCACCTGAGCGACCCCCCGCTACCGGGGATTGAAATGCCCCTCGAACAACGCTCCAATCCGATCAACCATCCAACGGGCACGACGAGGCCCACATGAGGAGTCACCGTGAGTGAAATCAGTCGTGTCGCGCTGTTCGGCAAGCTCAACCCGGTCGCATACAAGGGCATCGAGGGCGCAACGGTCTTCTGCAAGCTCCGCGGCAATCCGTACGTGGAACTGGTGCACTGGCTGCACCAGCTGATCCAGGCCAGCGACTCGGACCTGCATCGCATCTTCAAGCACTTCTCGCTCGACGCCTCGCGCCTGGCCAGCGACATCACCACCGCGCTCGACGCGCTCCCGCGCGGCGCGACGTCCATCTCCGACTTCTCGCCCACCATCGAGAAGGCCGTGCAGGAAGGCTGGCTGTACGGCACGCTGCAGTACGGCGAGAGCGCGGTGCGCACGGGCCTGCTCGTCGTCGGCGCCGTCAAGACGCAGACGCTGCGCAACGCGCTGTACGCGATCTCGGCCGAGTTCCGCAAGATCAAGCCCGACGACCTGTTCGACGACTTCGCCAAGATCGTCGCCGGCTCGCCGGAAGACACGCTCGCGGCGCGCGACGGCTCCAACGTCGGCGGCGGCGCCGCGCCCGGCGAGGCCAGCGGCGCGATCGCCCCGGCCCAGCTCGGCAAGCAGGAGGCCCTGAAGAAGTTCACCGTCGACCTCACCGCGCAGGCGAAGAGCGGCAAGATGGACCCGATCGTCGGCCGCGACGACGAGATCCGCCAGGTGGTCGACGTCCTGATGCGCCGCCGCCAGAACAACCCCATCCTGGTGGGCGAGGCCGGCGTCGGCAAGACGGCCGTGGTCGAGGGCTTCGCGCAGCGCATCGTGCGCGGCGACGTGCCGCCCAGCCTGAAGGACGTGTCGCTGCTCACGCTCGACGTCGGCCTGCTGCAGGCCGGCGCCAGCATGAAGGGCGAGTTCGAGCAGCGCCTGCGCTCGGTCATCGACGAGGTGCAGGCGAGCCCCAAGCCCATCATCCTGTTCATCGACGAGACGCACACGCTGGTGGGCGCCGGCGGTGCCGCGGGCACCGGCGACGCGGCCAACCTGCTCAAGCCCGCGCTCGCGCGCGGCCAGCTCCGCACCATCGGCGCCACCACCTGGGCCGAGTACAAGAAGTACATCGAGAAGGATCCGGCGCTCACCCGCCGCTTCCAGAACATCCAGGTCGACGAGCCGAACGAGACCAAGGCCATCCTGATGATGCGCGGCGTCGCCAGCACGATGGAGAAGCACCACAAGGTGCAGATCCTCGACGAGGCGCTGGAGGCCGCGGTCAAGCTGTCGCACCGCTACATCCCGGCGCGCCAGCTGCCCGACAAGTCGGTGAGCCTGCTCGACACCGCGTCCGCGCGCGTGGCCATCAGCCTGCATGCCGTGCCGGCCGAAGTCGACGACTCGCAGCGCCGCATCGAGGCGCTGGAGACCGAGATCGGCATCATCGCCCGCGAGGCCGCCATCGGCATCCCCACCGCCGAACGCGAGGCCAGCGTCAACGAGCTGCTGGTGGCCGAGAAGGATCGCCTGGCCACGCTCACCAAGCGCTGGAACGACGAGAAGACGCTGGTCGACCGCCTGCTGTCGCTGCGCTCGAAGCTGCGCGGCGCGCTGCAGCCCATCGAGGGCACCGGCAGTGCGCTGGAGGCCAGCGCGGAGAGCGCGGCGCCAGCCAAGGCCGCCCTCACCGAGGGCGAGCGCGCCGACGTGATGACCGAGCTGCGCGGCGTGCAGGATGAGCTCGCCAAGCTGCAGGGCGAGAACCCGCTGATGCTGCCGACGGTGGACTTCCAGGCGGTGGCCAGCGTGGTCGGCGACTGGACGGGCATCCCGGTGGGCCGCATGGCCGCCAACGAGATCGACACCGTCCTGAAGCTGCCCCAGCTGCTGGGCAAGCGCGTCATCGGCCAGGATCACGCGATGGAGATGATCTCCAAGCGCATCCAGACCTCGCGCGCGGGCCTCGACAACCCGAGCAAGCCGATCGGCGTGTTCATGCTTGCCGGCACGTCCGGCGTGGGCAAGACCGAGACCGCCATCGCGCTGGCCGAGTCGTTGTACGGCGGCGAGCAGAACCTGATCGTCATCAACATGAGCGAGTACCAGGAGGCCCACACGGTCTCGTCGCTCAAGGGTGCCCCCCCGGGGTATGTCGGCTACGGCGAGGGTGGCGTGCTCACCGAGGCCGTGCGCCGCAAGCCCTACAGCGTGGTGCTGCTCGACGAGGTGGAGAAGGCGCACTCCGACGTGCACGAGCTGTTCTTCCAGGTGTTCGACAAGGGCTGGATGGAGGACGGCGAGGGCCGCTCCATCGACTTCCGCAACACGCTGATCCTGCTGACCACCAACGCAGGCACCGACATGATCGCCAACCTCTGCAAGGATCCGGACCTGATGCCCGATCCCGAAGGCATGGCCAAGGCGATCCGCGAGCCCCTGCTCAAGATCTTCCCGCCGGCGCTGCTGGGCCGCCTCGTCACGATTCCCTACTACCCGCTGTCCGACGAGATGCTGGGCAAGATCGTGGCGCTGCAGCTGAACCGCATCAAGAAGCGCATCGAGGCGCGCTACAAGATGCCGTTCAACTACGACGACGAGGTGGTCAAGCTGGTGGTCAGCCGCTGCACCGAGAGCGAGTCGGGCGGCCGCATGATCGACGCCATCCTCACCAACACCATGCTGCCCGAGATCTCGCGCGAGTTCCTCACGCGCACGATGCAGGCCGTGCCCATCCTGTGCGTGAAGGTGGGCGTCGCCGACGGCGAGTTCAGCTACTCGTTCGACTGAACGGGCGGCCGACGCAAGGCGAGGAGACATTGCATGCCTGATTGGACCAAGAAATTCAAGACGCAGTACGACGATGCCAAGACCGTCCTTGCGTCGACAGACAAGTTCGAGCGCGACTGGCGCCCGCTGGTGCGGCAACTGCAGAAGCTGGTGGGCGACGAGGGCTTCGACGCCGGCTCGGAGGTCGCGCTCGGCGAGTTGCGCAGCCGCATCGTCAAGGGCCCGAGCCAGACCGCCACGTCCGAGGACAAGGGCCTGATGACGGCCGCCGACTGCTGGACGGACGCCGACACCGGCACCGTCGATGTCGAGGGAAGGAAGCGGGCCGCGGCGCTGAAGTTCCTGCGCCACGTCTATCTGCTGAACAAGGCGGGTGACCGCAAGGTCTGGATCCACTCGCTGCCGATCGATTTCACCGATTGGGCGCACGCCACGCTGAAGGACAACGCGTCGACGACCGCCAAGGTCAAGCAGCTGATGCGCACGGGCAATGAGCAGTTCAGCGAACAGCAGAAGCGCTACCTGGCCAACTCGACGCAGCAGGCGCTCGCGTGGTGCCAGAAGACGCTGATCGTGCTCGGCAACGCGGCGACGGCCGGCGCGACGGGCGATTCCGCGCGCGAACTCGTGAGCCGCTGGTTCGCCGAGCCCGGGCTCAGCGACACCACGCTCGCCAACTACGTCGCGGCGCTGAGCGCCGGATTCAAGAAGATCGTGGCGCTCCTCAACAAGGGCCACTTCGTCCTCACCGACTGGGTGCCGCTGCGCGGTGCGACCGAGGCCTCCGAGCTCAGTTTCCTGAACTCCGAGGCCTTCACGTTCCGCAACGGCAGTGAAGGGCTGGACGTCGTCTACATCGAGCGATCGTTCTTCGTCGACAGCGCCGGCAATGTGCTGCCGGGCCAGGCGAACTGGACGCGCATCGTCGTGCACGAGCTCACCCACCTCGCGGTCGGCACCATCGACGTCAACAACGGAAACGCGCGCTACGCGTGGTACGGCATCGGCCCGCACGCCGGCTACCCAGGTTCCGACTGCATCCGCAACGCCGACAACTGGGCGTTCTTCGCGGCCGACTGCGCCGGCGTCCTCACCGACGCCCAGCGCGCCCAGGCCCTGACCATCAAATGATCGGACGTGTCTTCGCCATCCTGCTGCTGGCGTTCGCCGCGGCGGCCTGCGCAACCGATCGCCCCACCCACAAGGAGACCCTGCCCATGAACGACGACGACGGCCCCGGCGCCCCCAGCCGCCCGGCGCCTCCGGCGGTGGCGCCGATCGAGATCGGCGGCGTGCGCTACCAGCAGGACATGGAAGCCGGCCGCTACGGCGGCAACGGACTCGGCGGCGCCCTGGTGGCGGTCGACCCTGCCACCGGCGAACGCCTGTGGATGGTGCAGGTCTACACCGTGACCGACCATTCGGCCGCCGGCGTGTCCACGCCCGGCTGCTACTTTCGCCGCATGACGCCTTCGGCCGACAAGACCTCGATCGAGATCGAGAGCGAGGTCGGCGGCGTCTACCGCGTCGACATCGCCAAGCACACCGCGACCTGGATCTCCGGGCCCGATTTCGCGAAGCATTGAGCAGCGGGCGAGACGGCGTCGCGCTGGACCCGGCCGTCCCGGCGGGTCACATCGGCTTGAACAAGTGCACGTACGCCCGGCTCACGGGCAGCTCGTCGTGCCAGCCGGCGATGCGCACGAACAGGCGGCTTGCGTCGTCGCGCCGCGTGCCGGCCAGGTGCGCCAGGTTCACGATGGTCGACCGGTGGATCTGCCAGAACTGCTGGCCATCGAGCTGCGCGGCGAGTTCGGCGATGGTCGTGCGGATCAGGTGTTCGGCCTGGGCCGTGCGCACGCAGGTGTACTTGTCGTCGGCGTGAAAGAACATCACGTCGGCTATCGCCACCTGGTGGGTCAGCTCGCCCTGGCTGGCGCGGATCCAGCGCAGCGGCGCGGCGGCCGGCGTGGCCGGTGCCTGCAGCCGGCGCAGCACGCGGGCCAGGCGGGCGTCGTCGACGGGCTCGGCCGCGGCGCCCTCGCGTGGCGCGAGCGCGCGGCGCGCGCGGTCGACCGTGCGCGCGAGGCGCTCGGCGGTCACCGGCTTGAGCACGTAGTCGATCGCCTCGGCGTCGAACGCGGTGAGCGCGTACTCGTCGTAGGCGGTGACGAACACGACGCGCGTCAGGCCCTCGATGCCCGCGGCCACTTCCAGGCCGGTGAGTCCGGGCATCTGGATGTCCAGGAACGCGATGTCGGGCTGCAGCTCCGCGATCCGCTCGGCGGCCTCGAGGCCGTTGCGCGCGACGGCCACGATCTCCAGCTCGGGCCACAGCTTCAGCAACTGGTCGCGCAGGTAGGCGGCCAGGTGGGTTTCGTCGTCGGCGATCAGGGCACGGGTCATGGCGGCGGGCAGGGCGATGGACGTGGCGATTGTCAGGCCGCGGCGGCCGGTTGCCAGGGGACGACGAGGCAGGCGCGGGTGCCGCTGCCGGAGTCGAGCTCCGCCAGCGTCAGCTGCGCCGCGACGCCGAAGCGGGCCTGCAGGCGCTCGCGCAGGTTGGCCAGGGCGATGCCGTGGCCGTCCGGGCCGCCGGCCACGCTGCGGCGCGGGCGGCGCGCGGCCGCCTCCAGACCGGGGCCGTCGTCCTCCACGCAGACCTGCAGCACGTCGCGGCCGGCGATGGTCATGCGCGCGGCCTTCACGCGCACGCTGCCGCCGTCGACCTGCGGCTCCAGGCCGTGCTTGACCGCGTTCTCGATCAGCGGCTGCAGCACCAGCGGCATCAGGCGGCAGCCGCCGAGGGCGTCGTCGGCGTCGATCTCGAAGCGCAGCCGCTCGCCCATGCGGGTGCGCATCAGCTCGAGGTAGCGGCGCGCCAGGTCGAGTTCGACGGCCAGCGTGCTGTCGTCGTGGCGCAGGCCGCCCAGCGAGGCGCGCAGGTAGTCGGTGAGCGCCTCCAGCATGTGCCTGGCGCGCGGCGCGTCGGCGTCGACCAGGCTGATGACGTTGGCCAGCGTGTTGAACAGGAAGTGCGGCTCCATCTGGCCCTGCAGCAGGCGCAGCTGGGCCTCGTTGGCGCGCATGCGGTCGCGCATGGCCCGGTGGCGCAGCGAGAAGTACAAGTGGAACAGCAGGGCCATCATCAGCGCCACCACCACCAGCGAGACGATCATGCCGGACGTCATCGCCGCCAAGAACGGCAGGCCGCCGTCGAGGATCGCTATGCCGAGGGGCCAGCCGATGGCCGTGCCCAGCAGCGGGATGCCACTGAAGAAGAGGGTGCGTTGCCAGCCGCGGAGCCTGGCGAGCCGCGCCGTGCCGAACACGCTGAAGCACAGCTTGAACAGGGCCTGGATGAAGAAGGTGATGACGGCCGCGACGACGTAGTTGCGCCCTAACCAGATCATCCAGGAATGCAGGTCCAGCCAGTCGCCTATCGTGCGCGCGGTGGCAACGAAGCCGATCAGCGTGAACACGAGGGCGAAGCCGCCGGCCCACACGGCGCCCCAGAACAGCTGCCAGACTATCGCCGGTGGCGGCGCCTCGGCGTCCATCCAGCTGCGCCAGGACGCGCCCATGGCGGCGATGAGGGGCTTGGGGGCGGCGGCGTTCGTCATGCAGGCAGTGTAGGCAGCGGCCCCGCGCCGGCCCAGCGCCCCGGGACGGATCGCCGGCCGGGCCGACGAATCGACGGCGGCTGGCGTGGGCGGGCCGCCCGTAGAATCGCCAGCCAACTCCCAGCGCGACCACGAGAACCCGCCATGCAAGTCAAAGCTTCCGCCTTCAAGGCCTACGACATCCGCGGCATCGTCGACGAGGCCCTCGACGACGACTTCGCCGAGCACCTGGGCCGCGCCTTCGGCAGCGAGGCGGTGCGCCTGGGCGAGAAGGCGGTGGCGGTGGGCCGCGACGGCCGCGTGTCGGGGCCGCGCCTCGTCTCCGCGCTGATCCGGGGGCTGGCCTCCACGGGCCTGGACGTCGTCGACATCGGCGCCGTCACCACGCCGATGCTCTATTACGTGGCCGCCACGCGCGGCAGGCACGGCTGCCACTCGGGCATCCAGGTCACCGGCAGCCACAACCCGAAGAACTACAACGGCTTCAAGATGGTGCTGGCCGGCCGCGCGATCTACGGCGAGGACATCCAGAAGCTGCGCCGCCTGATGGAGAGCGAGACCTACGCGAGCGGCCCGGGCCGCGTCGCGAAGATGGACATCCTGGCCGAGTACACGCAGCGCATCGTCGGCGACTGCAAGCTCGCGCGGCCGATGAAGATCGTCGTCGACTCGGGCAACGGCATCCCCGGCGCCTCGGCCCCGGGCATCCTGCGCGCCCTCGGCTGCGAGGTGATCGACCTGTACAGCCGCGTCGACGGCGACTTCCCCAACCACCATCCCGATCCGTCCAAGCCCGAGAACCTGGTCGACCTGATCCGCACCGTCCACGCCACCGAGGCCGAGCTGGGCCTGGCCTTCGACGGCGACGGCGACCGCCTGGGCGTGGTCACGCGCGGCGGCAACATCATCTATCCCGACCGCCAGCTGATGCTGTTCGCGCGCGACATCCTCACCCGCGTGAAGGGCGCGCCCATCATCTACGACGTCAAGTGCTCGCAGCGCCTGCCCATCGCCATCCGCGAGGCCGGCGGCGTGCCGCTGATGTGGAAGACGGGCCACTCGCTGGTCAAGGCCAAGCTGAAGGAGACCGGCGCGCCGATCGCCGGCGAGATGAGCGGCCACATCTTCTTCTCGGAACGCTGGTACGGCTTCGACGACGCCACCTACACGGCCGCGCGCCTGCTGGAGATCCTGTCGCGCGGCGCCGACCCCAGCGCGGTGCTCGACGAGCTGCCCACCAGCTTCTCCACGCCCGAGCTCAACGTGGCATGCGCCGAGGGCGAGCCGCCGAGGATCATCGAGCGCCTGCTGGCCGAGGCGAAGTTCCCCGGCGCCGAGATCCTCACCATCGACGGCCTGCGTGCCGAGTACGACGACGGCTTCGGCCTGATCCGCGCGTCCAACACGACGCCGGTGCTGGTGCTGCGCTTCGAGGGCCACACGCAGGCCGCGCTGGAACGCATCCAGCACGACTTCATGGAAGCGCTGCGCAAGGTCAAGCCCGATGCGCACGTGGGCGCCGCGGCGCATTGATCGAAAGATGGCGCAGCCGGCGATGACCTTCAAGCAGCGCGTGGCGCTTGGCGCGTACTCGCTCGCGCTGCGCCTGCTGCTGCCGGCCATCCTGCTGCGCTACTGGCTGCGCGGGCGCAAGGAGCCGGGCTACCGCTTCGCGATGCGCGAGCGCCTGGGGCTGGGCCCGCAGATCGAGCCGGGCTCGATCTGGGTGCATGCGGTGTCGCTGGGCGAGACGCGCGCGTCCGGCGCGTTGATCGACGCGCTGCGCCTGCGCCGTCCCGAGATGCGGCTGCTGCTGACCCACGGCACCGCCACCGGCCGCGACGCGGGCCAGGTGCTGATGCGCAATGGCGACCGCCAGTCCTGGCTGCCGCTGGACACGCCCGGCGCGGTGCGGCGCTTCCTGCTGCGCACGCGGCCCGCCGTCGGCGTGCTGATGGAGACCGAGATCTGGCCCAACCTGCTGCACGGCGCCGAGGCTCGCGGCGTGCCCATGGTGCTGGCCAACGCGCGGCTGTCGGAGAAGAGCGCGCGGCAGGGCGAGCGCTTCGCGGCGCTGATGCGGCCCGCCGCCGCCGCGGTCACCGACGTGCTGGCGCAGACCGAGGACGATGCCGAGCGCCTGCGCGAGGCGGGCGCCCAGCGCGTGGCGCTCTCGGGCAACCTGAAGTTCGACGTGCGTCCGTCGCCCGCGCTGCTGGCGCGCGGCAAGCGCTGGCATGCCGCGCTGGGCCGGCCCGTGGTGCTGGCCGCGATCACGCGCGAGGGCGAGGAGGCCGAGCTGATGCGCGAGTGGGGCCGCATCCAGGGCCGCAACCCGTTCCTGATCGTGGTGCCGCGCCATCCGCAGCGCTTCGACGAGGTGGAGGCGTTGCTGGTGCAGCACGGCCTGCGCGTGGCGCGCCGCAGCTCGTGGGGCGACATGCCGCCGGCCGAGGCGCTGAAGGTCGACGCCTGGCTGGGCGACTCCCTCGGCGAGATGCCCCAGTACTACGCCAGCTCCGACGTCGCGCTGCTGGGCGGCAGCTTCATGGCGCTCGGCGGGCACAACCTGATCGAGGCCGCGGCCAGCGGCTGTCCCATCGTCATGGGACCGTCCACGTTCAACTTCGCCGAGGCCGCGCGCCAGGCCGCGCTGGCCGGTGCCGCCTGGCAGGAGCCCGACATGGCGCACGCGCTGCGCCGCGCGCTGCAGGTGGTGGGCACCGACCTGCAGACCATCGCGAGCGCGCGCGCGCTCGCGTTCGCGTCCACGCACAAGGGCGCGGCCGACCGGATGGCCGATCGCATCGTCCGCCTGTTGTAGGCCAGCGCCGAATCCGGACGATCAGGTGTTCAGCACCGCCGGCTGCAGGGCGATCCAGCGTTCCAGCTCGGCCGCCGGCAACGGCAGGCTGATCAGCTCGCCCTGCAGCAGGTCGCAGCCGTGCTCCACCAGGAAGCGGCGCTGCTCCTCGTTCTCGACGCCCTCGGCCACCACCGTGAGCGACAGCCCCTGCGCCATCTGGACGACGGCGCGCGCGATGGCCACCGAGCCGCGCTGGCGCGGCAGGTCGCGCACGAACGAGCGGTCGATCTTCATGCCGTCGATGGGAAATTCCTTCAGGTGCGCGAGCGACGAGTAGCCGGTGCCGAAGTCGTCGACCGACACACGCATGCCCAGGCCTTTCAGCTGCTGCAGCGTGCGCTTCACGTCGCCGACGTCGTCCATCAGCATGCGCTCGGTAAGCTCGAGCTCCAGCCAGTGTCCGGGCACGCCTTCCTCGCGCAGCACCTGGGCCACCGCGTCGACGAAGCCGGCGGCGCGGAACTGCATGCTCGAGAGGTTCACCGCGATGGGCACGTCGATGAGGCCCATCGTGCGCCAGCGCAGCGCCGCCCGCGCCGCCGTGCGCAGCACCCACTGGCTGATGGGCAGCATCACGCGCTGCTGCTCGGCCAGCGCGATGAAGGCGTCGGGCCGCAGCATGCCGCGTTCGGGGTGCATCCAGCGGATCAGCGCCTCGATGCCGGCCAGCGCGCCGTCGCGGGCGCGTACCTGCGGCTGGTAGTGCAGCACGAACTCGTCGCGCAGCAGCGCCTGCGCGAGCTCGCTCTCCAGAACCAGCGCGTCGTAGGCGGCCGTGGCCACCGCCGGATCGAAGAACTGGCAGTTGGCGCGGCCGCGCGACTTGGCGATGTACATCGCGGTGTCGGCGTTCTTGATCAGCTCCGTGGGCGTGGCGCCGTCGTTGGGGAACATCGCGATGCCCACCGAAGGAGTGACGGAGAGGTCGCGGCCTTCGGCGTCGACCGGCAGCTCGATCGCGCGCAGCAGCTTGTGCGCGACCTGGGCCACGTCGTCGCGCGACGCGTCGTCCAGCAGCACGATGAACTCGTCGCCGCCGAAGCGCGCCACCACGTCGCCCGCGCGCAGGCTGGCCGAGATGCGCGCCGCCACCGTCTGCAGCAGCTGGTCGCCGATCAGGTGGCCCAGCGAGTCGTTGACGCGCTTGAAGTGGTCGAGATCCACGAACAGCAGCGCCATCGTGCGGTTGGCGGCGCGCGCCCGGTCGATCTGGCGGCCCAGGCGCTCCATGAACGACATGCGATTGGGCAGGCCGGTGAGGGCATCGTGGTGCGCGAGGTGATGGATGCGCGCCTGCGCCGCATGGCGGTCGCGCAGGTCGCGCACGATGGACATGCGCAGCTTCTCGTCGCCGTAGACCAGCGTGCGTCCGATCAGCTCCACGGGAATGCGCTGGCCGTCCTTGCTGATCACCGTGCTCTCGTAGCTGAGGTCGAGCCCGCCGTCCAGGACCGACTGGACATGCGCGCGCTGGTCGGGCGCGACGAAGTCGAGGGCGTTGCGGCCACGCAGTTCGTCGAGCGTGTAGCCGAGCATCTCGCACAGCGGCGGGTTGGCGTCGGCGACGATGCCCGCGCGATGGAACACGATGCCCTCGGCGCTGGCCTGCATGAACTTGGCCAGGCGCTCCTCGGACTCGCGCAGCGCCTGCATGGCGAGCCGGTGCGGCGTAATGTCGGTGACGATCACGAAGGCGCCGGCCGGGTTCCCGTCGGGCCGCAGGTTGGGCAGCACGTTGACCTCGATCCAGCGGCGATCGCCGTTGGGCGACGTGAGTTCGCGCGTGTAGGCGACGGAGCGGCGCTCGTTGACCACCGTGTCGATGGACGGCTTGACCTCGCGCGCGGCGGCCTCGCCGATGATCTCGGTGAAGGTCCGGCCGATGATGGAGGTCTCGGTGAGCCCGAAGGCGGCCGCGTAGGCCTTGTTGGCGAAGCGGCAGCCGTAGCCCAGGTCCTCGGAGTCGTAATAGGCGATCATCGCCTGCAAGCTGTTCGCGAGCAGCCGGAATGTCTCCAGGCTGCCGTCCCAGGCAGCGACCCCAGCATCTTGGACCATGCCGGGATGATAGGGGCCGGAGGCGTTCACGGACAACCCCAAGATGGGGTGCGCACGGCGGCCGCCGACCACCCCGAAGAGGGATGAAGGCGCCGCGCGGATGGTGTGGGGCGCGCGGCCCGCGGGCCTACTTCACCAGCAGCGCGTCGATGGGCAGCAGGTCGTTGTTGCCGAGGTTGCCCGCGGCCTGGCGCAGCTTCAGTTGCGCAACGAGGTACTGGTAGCGCGCGCCGGCGGCATCGCGTTGCGTGTCGTAGAGCTGGGACTGCGCGTTGAGCACGTCGAGGTTGACCTTCACGCCCACCTTGTAGCCCAGTTGCGTGGCGTCCAGCGACAGCTTGCTGGAGGCCTCTGCGGCTTCCAGCGCCTTCACCTGCGCGGCCTGCGACACGGCGCCGACGAACGCGGTGCGCGTGGCCAGCACGACCTGGTTGTGGGCACCGTCGGCATCTGTGCGGGCCTTCTGTTCGAGCGCCACGGCCTCATTGACCTGGTTCTGGATCAGGAAGCCCGAGAAGATCGGCACGTTCAGCGTCAACGAGACGCCGGCGTTGCGGCTGTTGCCCGTGCCCGAGGCGTCCGGAAGGTTGATGGCCTCGTGCGCGCGGCTGCGGCCGTAGGTGGCGTTGGCCACCAGCGTGGGCAGGTGCCCGGCGCGCGCCTTGGCGGTCGCCAGCTCCGCCGCCTCCAGGCCGATGCGGGCCTGCTTGAGCGACGGGCTCTCGGACTCTGCCAGGGCCACCCAGTCGGAGGCCTGGCTGGGCATGACGGGCGGCAGCGTGGCGGGCAGAACCAGTGCGTGCGGCGTGACGCCGTTGCGGCCCACCAGCTGGTCCAGCGTCACCTTGGCCACCAGCACGTCGTTCTCGGCGGCGATCTGCTTGGAGCGCGCGAGGTCGGCGCGGGCCTCGGCCTCGCGGGTGTCGGTGATGGTGGCGTTGCCCACCTCGAAGTTGCGCTTGGCCGACGCCAGCTGCTCGGCGATAGCCTTGCTGTTGCCCTGCACGGAGTTCAGCGCATCGGCCGCGGCCAGCACGTTGAAGTAGGCCTGCGCGACGCGCACGATCAGGTCCTGGTCGGCCTGCGCCAGCTGCGATTGCGCGACCTCCTCGGCCTTCTGTGCCTCGTCGATGGCGAGGTCGTTCTGGCGGTTGAAGATGTTCTGCTGCGCGCTGACCGTCGCGCCGAGCGAGGTCGTGTTGACCGTTTCCGAGATGACGCTCGAGCCGGTCGACGTCGGCGAGGTGCTGCTGTTCCGGGCCGCCTGCACCTGCAGGTTCGCGGTGGGCAGGTGCTGCGAGCGCGCCTGCTCGTAGCGATAGTGCGCCGCGTCGGCACTGGAGCGTGCGCCCAGGTAGGTGGCGTCGACGCCGCGGGCGGCCTGCACGACTTCGCTGAGGCTCTGCGCCTGCGCGGCGGCGGCGCCGAAAGCCAGGACGAGAGCGGCCACGATGGGCGTCATCGGAGCGAGACCTGCGCGCGAGATGGGCATTGGAGATCCTTGGTGTTCGAGCCGGTTGGCGTTGGGACAGCTTTGTACGGCCTCGCGGGCCGCGATGCACGCGCGATGCGACGACTTGCAGCCGGCGCACCCCCTGAGGACGTTTTCCGCCGACAGGCTGCGGACGGGCCGCAGCATTCCCCCGGAGCGCCCGCAGGCCCTCCGGCGATGCCGTCCATGGACTTATTTCAGAAGTGGAAGCGGGCCGGCTCGGCAAATCCGATCAGCCGCGCCGCGTTGACATCGAACAGGCCCAGGCGCGTATGCGTGCCGTCGGCGTTGGCGGTGTAGCGCACCGCCTCCATCACCGGCTCGTCGCCCTCGATGGCCACCAGCCGGCCGCCGGGCTTCAGTTGCTTGAGCAGTTCCTCGGGCACCCTGGAGACCGAGCCCGAGAGCATGATCGCGTCGAACGGGCCTTCGGAGGCGTAGCCATGCACGCCGTCGGCCTGCACCACCGTGACGTTGGACGCGCCGCTGCGGCGCAGGTTCTCGGTGGCCGTCTTCGCCAGCGCGGGCTTCACTTCGAGCGTGATCACGCTCTGCGCGCGGTGGCCCAGCAGGGCGGCCATGAAGCCGGAACCGGTGCCGATCTCGAGCACGCGTTCGTGGCGCTGCACCTGCAGGTCCTGCAGCATGCGGGCCTCCACGCGCGGGGCCAGCATCTGCTCGCCTTCGCCCAGCGGCACCTCGCTGTCGACGAAGGCCAGCGAGCGGTAGGCGGGCGGCACGAAGTCCTCGCGGCGGACCACGGCCAGCAGTCCCAGCACGCCCTTGTCCAGCACGTCCCAGGGGCGGATCTGCTGTTCGATCATGTTGAAGCGGGCTTGTTCGATGTTCATGGTGTTCCTCGGGGCGAAAGGGGGCTGCGGGCAAACCCTCAAATTCTATGCGGCCTGGACGGTGGTTGACGTGGGGTGGCGCGCACCGGCCTGCAGGCCCGTGAAAACGAGGCGCAGGTGGGCGTGCATGAACTGCACGGGATCGATCTCCATGTCCTTGCCGATGCCGCAGGCCATGAAGGAATGCTTGTGCACGCACAGCAGGATCAGCGGCATCAGGATGGAGTGGGCGGCCGATTCGATGTCGTCCACCGCGAACTCGCCGCGCTCCACGCCGCGGCGCAGCAGCCCCGAGACGATGGCCACGCCCGGCGCGGCCACGCGCTCGACCCAGAACTCGCCGATCTCGGGGAAGTTGCGCACCTCGGTGATCACCAGCTTGAAGACGCCCGACGCCGGGCCTTCGTAGATGCGTGTCCACCAGGTGACCAGCAGCTTTTCCATCACCTGCGCGGTGGGCCCGTCGGCCGCGGCCGCCTCCTGCACGCCGGTCTCGATCTCGGTGCCCAGGAAGTGCTGGATCACCGCCTTGAGCAGTTCTTCCTTGCTGGGGAAGTACAGGTACAGCGTGCCCTTGGACACGCCGGCGGCCCGGGCCACCTCCTCGCTGCGCGTGGCGGCGAAGCCCTTCTCGACGAACAGCGTCAGCGCCGCCTCGAGCAGTTCGGCCGGGCGGGCCTCCTTGCGTCGACGGCGAAACAGGCAGGGGTCGGGGGAAAACGGGGGCATTTCGTTACTGACTCGTTGGTCAGTAATGTAGCCGAATCGCCGGGCCGCCGCAATCGGGCCGTGCGCAAGCGGACATCGATCCGCGCAGCGTGTCGGCGGAAGTCCGGGTCGGAACGTTGAAGGTGCAGGCCCGGCGCGTCGCATACGGGCGCGAAGGCGAAATCGAATGAGCAGCACAGCAACGGATGGACGCGCGGCCGGCCCGGTCGGCGAACGATATCGCAAGCGAACGGTGCTGCGCATGGTGGCGGCCGCCGGAGCCTTGTGCGCCGGCGTGCTGGCGATGCTGGCCCTGCTGTCGGGCTGCGCAGGCATGATAGGCACGCACGACGTCGACATCAGCGAGTCGCAGCTCACGCTGCTGCTCGCGCGCCAGTTCCCGATGGAGCGCAAGGTGCTGGAGGTCATCGACCTCAATATCACCAACCCGCAGATCGAGCTGATGCCGCAGGCCAACCGCGTCGGCACCGAGCTCGACGTGACCGCGCTCGACCGCCTGTTCGGCTCCTCGGCCATGGGCCACGTCAAGCTCGACTACGGCCTGCGCTTCGAGTCCTCCGACCACACCATCCGCATGACCCAGGTGCGCGTGCGCGAGCTGACGCTCGCCAGCGGCTCCAACAACCTGCGCGGCGCGGCCCAGCGCATCGGCGGGCTGGTGGCCGAGAACGCGCTGGAGAACCTCGTGCTGTATCGGATGAAGCCCGCCCAGGCCGACGAGATGGATCGCCTGAACCTCGTCGCCTCGCCGATCACGGTGACGCCGCGCGGGCTGCACATGACGGTGTCGCCGCGCCAGGGCTGACACGATCCTCAGCCTGCGGTAATTTCCGCCGCGTATCATCGCGCGCTTCAAGCAAATTCGGGCCGTGAGCGGCCTCACGGAGCGTCGAGCGTGGATACGTTGTTGTTGATCAAGGCCGCCATCATGGGCGTCGTCGAGGGCCTGACCGAGTTCCTGCCGGTCTCGTCCACGGGGCACCTGATCCTGACCCAGTCGCTGCTGGGCATCCCGGACAGCGACGTGATGAAGGCGTTCGAGGTGGCGATCCAGCCGGGCGCCATCCTCGCCATCTTCATCGTCTACTGGCAGTTGATCAGCAAGACGCTGGGCACGCTGCACACCAGCGCCATCTCGCGCAAGCTGGTGGCCAACATCCTCATCGGCTTCCTGCCCGCGGCCGTCATCGGCTTCGCGATCCACAAGAAGATCACCGAGTATCTGTTCAACGGGCCGGTCGTCGCCACCGCGTTCATCGTCGGCGCGCTGGTCATCCTGTGGGTGGAGACCCGCAAGGGTCGCGAGGCTCGCATCCACCACATCGACGAGATGACGGCGATGGATGCGCTCAAGGTGGGCTTCTGCCAGTGCTTCGGCATGATCCCCGGCACCAGCCGCTCGGGCTCGACGATCATCGGCGGCCTGCTGGTGGGGCTGTCGCGGCCGGTGGCCACCGAGTTCAGCTTCTTCCTGGCGATCCCGACGCTGATCGGCGCGAGCGTGCTGGAAGTGTTCAAGGTGCGCCACGAGCTGGCCGCCAACGCGCACGAGTACCTGCCCATGTTCGCGGTGGGCTTCATCGTGTCGTTCCTCGCGGCCTGGGTCTGCGTGCGCTGGCTGCTGCGCTACGTGGCCACGCATACCTTCATCCCGTTCGCCTGGTACCGCATCGCGTTCGGCATCGTCGTGCTCGCCACGTGGCTCACGGGCATGGTGCACTGGGCGAATTGACGACCCCCAGTCCGCGGCTACCGCGTCCAGCCCCCGAGGGGGCCGGCGGCCTTGCTCCGGAGCGGCCGAGCGCGGCGGCCGCCGTTTCTTCGACGGCGGTGTTCAGCGCTTCGTGAACACCAGGTCCCACACGCCGTGGCCCAGCTTGATGCCGCGGTTCTCGAACTTGGTCAGCGGACGCCAGTCGGGACGTGGCGCATAGCCGTCGGCCGTGTTGGCCAGCGTGGGCTCGGCGCCCAGCACCTGCAGCATCTGCTCTGCGTAGGGCTGCCAGTCGGTGGCGCAGTGCAGGTAGCCGCCCGGGGCCAGGCGCGTGCTCAGCTCGCGCACGAATTCGGCCTGGATCAGGCGGCGCTTGTTGTGCTTCTTCTTGTGCCACGGGTCGGGGAAGTACACGTGGATGCCGGCCAGCGAACCCGGCGCAATCATGTCGCGCAGCACCTCGACGGCGTCGTGCTGCAGCAGCCGCAGGTTGGTGAGGCCGCGCTCCTCGATGCGCTGCAGCAGCGCGCCAACGCCGGGCGTGTGCACCTCGATGCCGATGAAGTCGTCCTGCGGGCGCGCCGCGGCGATCTGCGCGGTGGCATCGCCCATGCCGAAGCCGATCTCCAGCACCGTGGGGGCCTGGCGGCCGAAGGCCTTCGCGAAGTCGAGCGGCGCCGGCGCGTAGGGCAGCACGTACAGCGGCCCCAGTGTCTCCATCGCCTTCACCTGGCCGCTGCCCATGCGGCCGGCGCGCAGCACGAAGCTGCGGATGCTGCGGCGCGGGTGCGCGGGCGGGGTCGAGGAGTCGTCGGCCGGCGCGTCGGCGTCGTCGGGGCGGGTGTCTGGGGTCATCTGGGCGGGGAGCAGGGGCGGCGCGGGCACGCGCGGCCATGAAGTAGGGAGCACCGCGTTCGTTCTTCGGGGTACCACGGCGGTGCGCCGGGTCCTACGCTTGCGGGATGCGGCATTTTGCCCGAACCCCTCGCCCGCACGGCGCGCCGGACCCCGGCCGGCGCGCCGCGCTCGGGCGCCTGCTCGCCGCGGGTTCGGCGCTGGCGTCGCCGCTGGCCATCGCGATCCAGTCGCCGGGCGTGGCGGGCCACGGCCTGGGTCCGTCCCGCGGCGCGTCGCCGGCACAGGTGGGCGAGGGCCTGCTGCGCGCGAGCGGGCTGCCCCTGGCGAGCTTCGGTGCGTTCGTGCGTCCGGTCGACAGCGAGACGCCGCTGGTGGCGGTCAATCCGGAAGGCAGCTACGCGATGGCGTCGGCCACCAAGGTCGTCACCTCGCTGGCCGCGCTGGACCTGCTGGGCGTCGACTTCCGCTGGCGCACGTTCGCGTTCCTGCAGGGCACGCTGATGGACGGCACGCTGCTGGGCGACCTGCTGATCGTGGGCGGCGGCGACGCCCGCCTCACCTCCGCCGAACTGCGCGACTGGTTCTCGCGGCTGCGCGCGCAGGGCCTGCAACGCATCGCCGGCGACATCGTGCTCGACCGCTGCGCGTTCGACCTGAACGAAGGCGACTTCGCCAACACGCCGCCGCCCAGCACCGGCCGGGCGTACCACGTGCGGCCGGACGCGTTGGCCATCGACGAGGGCCTGCTTCACGTGAGTGTCGACGCCGCGCGCGGCGCGAAGGCGGCCGTCACGCTGGAGCCGCCGCTGGCGGGCGTGCGCATCGTCGACAGGGTGGCCATGCGCGGCGGCTGCACGGCCACCGCGCGCCTCGCGGAGGACGCCACGGGCTCGCGCCTCGACGTGCACGGCTCGTGGAGCAACGCCTGCGGCCATCGCGAGCTGGTGCTGGTGCCCGAGGCGCCGGCGCAGTTCACGACGCGCGCGCTGGCGGGGCTGTGGGCCGAGGCCGGCGGCTCGCTGAGCGGCGCGGTGGTGGAGCGCGCGCGCCAGGCCGGCGCCGCGACGAACCCCGCCGGCCCCGATGGCCGCCGGCAGGTCCCGTGGGCCGTGCACCTGTCGCAGCCGTTGCCGGTGGTGTTGCACGACATGAACAAGTCCAGCGACAACGTCGCCGCGCGCCACCTGATGCTGGCGCTGGCGCGCGGCTTCCCGTCGAAGGCGGCCACCTTGCCCGATGCGCAGGCGCGCATGCACGAATGGCTGGCGCGCCAGGGCCTGGCGGCCGGCGACGTGCAGGTGGAGAACGGCGCGGGGCTCTCGCGCGGGGAACGCGCGCGGCCGCGCGCGCTGGCGCACCTGCTCGCGAACGCGTGGCGCGCGCCGGCCCGGCGCGAGTTCGTGCTGTCGCTGCCCGTGGCCGGCATGGATGGCACCCTGCAGCACCGGATGCAGGGCACCGCGGCCGAGGGCCATGCGTTCCTGAAGACCGGCACGCTGCTGGACACCCGCGCGCTGGCCGGCTACGTGCAGGCGGCCAGCGGGAAGATGTACGCGCTGGCCTTGATGGTCAACCACCCCGAGGCCGCGCGCGCCACGCCGGCGCTCGACCGCCTCGTCGAGTGGGTCGCCAGCAGTTGCTAGCACGAAGCTGGCGGCGACTCCGCCACGCCCGCTCGTGCCGCAAAAGAACGCCCATGCGTCGTTGCGAATGCTCGCCGGGGATTTACCCCGGCTGTGCTTCGCGCCTAGCCTGGACGTCCTTTTGCGACCCGCTCGGACGCGTCGAAGCCGCCGCCAGCTTCGCTACTGGCGGTGCGTCGCCGCCAGGATCTGGTCGTAGGTGCCGCCGTCGTCGAAGTGGGTCTTCTGGGCCGACTTCCAGTTGCCGAAGACCTCGTCCACGGTGAAGGTGTCCAGCTTCGGGAACTCCCTGGCGTGCGCGGCCAGCACCTTGACGCTGCGCGGGCGCAGGCCGTGCCTGGCGGCGATCTCCTGGCCTTCGTCGGAGTAGAGCCACTGCAGGTAGGCCTCGGCCTCCTTGCGCGTGTGCTTGCGGTCGACCACCTTGTCGACGACCGCCACCGGGTTCTCGGCCAGCACCGTGCGCTTCGGGTAGACCACCTCGAAGTTGTCGCCGAACTCGGCCTTGATCAGGTCGACCTCGCTCTCGAACGTGACCAGCGCGTCGCCGATGCTGCGTTGCGCGAAGGTGGTGGTGGCCGCGCGGCCGCCGCCGTCGAACACCGGCACGTTGGCGAAGGTCTTCGCGACCTGTTCGCGCGCCTGCGCCGGCGTGCCGCCGGACTTGATGACGCTGCCCCACGAGGCCAGGTAGGCGTAGCGGCCGTTGCCCGAGGTCTTGGGGTTGGGGATCACCACGCTGACGCCCGGCCTGGCCAGATCGGCCCAGTCGTGCAGGCCCTTGGGGTTGCCCTTCTTGACCAGGATCACCTGCACCGAGGTGGTGGGCGCGCTGTTGTTGGGAAGGCGCGTGGCCCAGTTGGCGGGGATGAGCGCGCCGCGGTCGGCCAGGATGTCGATGTCGGTGGCCTGGTTCATCGTGATGACGTCGGCCTCGAGCCCGTCGATCACGCTGCGCGCCTGCTTGCTGGAGCCGCCGTGCGACTGGTTGACGGCGATCGTCTCGCCGCCGGCCTGCTTCCAGTGCGCGATGAAGGCCGCGTCGTAGTCCTTGTAGAACTCCCGCGTGACGTCGTAGCTCACGTTGAGCAGCGTGACGGGCGCGGCCTGGGCGGCGAGCGCAGCGCCGGCGAAGGCGGCCAGGATCAGGGAACGGACGGCGAAACGCATGCGGGCACTTTCGTGAAAGCTTGGGGACAGCCTTCCATCGTACCGGGCCCGTCCGTCACCTCATCGGCGGCGCGGTCGCATATCGATGCTCGGAAACCTCATGATGCCCGAGCCTTCTTGCGGACGTCCGGCAACAGGATCGCGACGATGCCCAACAGCGGGAGGTAGGCGCACACGCTGTAGACGAAATCGATGCTTTTCGAATCAGCCAGCAGGCCCAGCGCCGCGGCGCCCAGGCCGCCCATGCCGAACGCGAAGCCGAAGAACAGGCCCGAGACCGCGCCCACCTTGCCGGGGATCAGCTCCTGCGCGTAGACGAGGATGGCCGAGAACGCCGACGACAGGATCAGGCCGATCAGGATGGTGAACGTGGTCGTCCAGAACAGGCCCACGTGCGGCAGCGCCAGCGCGAACGGCGCCACGCCCAGGATCGAGCCCCAGATCACCGGCTTGCGGCCGATGCGGTCGCCCACCGGGCCGCCGATGAGGGTGCCCGCGGCGGAGGCGGCCAGGAAGATGAACAGGTGCATCTGCGCAGATTGCACGGTGAGGCCGAACTTGCCGATCAGGTAGAACGTGTAGAACGTGCTGATGCTGGCGATGTAGAAGTACTTCGAGAAGATCAGCACCAGCAGCACCGCCACCGCGCCGCTGACCTGCCCGCGCGTGAGCGTGGACGGCGTGGCGCGCAGCGTGCCCTTGGCGGCCGCCACATGGTGCGTGGCGTACCACTTGCTCACCTGCAGCAGCAGCACGATGCCCACCAGCGCCACCAGTCCGAACCAGGCCACGCTGTCCTTGCCGTGCGGCACGATCACGGCGGCCGCCACCAGCGGCCCGAGCGCGCTGCCGGTGTTGCCGCCGACCTGGAACAGCGACTGCGCCAGGCCGTGCTGGCCGCCCGAGGCCATGCGCGCGATGCGCGACGACTCCGGGTGGAAGATCGACGAGCCCGTGCCCACCAGCGCCGCGGCCAGCAGCACCGCGGCGAAGTTGGGCGAATAGGCCAGCAGCACCAGGCCGCACAACGTGAACGTCATGCCGATGGGCAGCGAGCGCGGCAGCGGCTTGCGGTCGGTGTACAGGCCCACCAGCGGCTGGAACAGCGACGCGGTGAGCTGGTAGGTCAGCGTGATGAGGCCGATCTGGGCGAAGCTCAGCGAGAACTCGCCCTTCAGGATCGGGTAGATCGCGATGATCAGCGACTGCATCATGTCGTTGATCAGGTGGGCCGTGCTGATCGCGCCCAGCACGCCGAACGAGGCGCGGGCGGGTTGCGGCGGACGGGGCAGGGTGGCGGCGTTCGTGGACATGGTTGAGCGAGGGCAAGGGCGATGCGGATGCACCATGTTAGGAATAAGATGAATGCCTGTCTCGCGCCAATCGGGCTTTGATCCGCGCGAAAAGGACATTCCTTCCCATGCCGCGTCGCGATCCGTTCCTCAATCCCCACATCCTGGCCACGATCGACGCCAGCACCCAGCCGGTGTTCACGCGCGCCACCGACTACCCGGAAGGCCACGTCGTCGACTGGCACGTGCATTCGCGCGGCCAGCTCGTCTATGCCGTGCACGGCGTGATGATGGTGGCGGCCGAGGGCGGGCAATGGATCGTGCCGCCCACCCGGGCCATCTGGATGCCGGCGGGCACGGCCCACCTCATCCGCTGCGTGGGCGTGGTGCACATGCGAAGCCTCTACATCCGTCCCGACGTGGCCGTTGGCCTGCCGGCTCGGGCGCATGCGGTGGGCGTGTCGCCGCTGCTGCGCGAGCTGATCCAGGCGGCTGTCGAGGTGGAGACGCCCTATGCCGAAGACTCGCGCGACGGCCGCCTGATGCGGCTGCTGCTCGACGAACTGCACGCGCTGCCGGTGCTGCCCCTGCACCTGCCCCAGCCCGCCGACGCGCGGCTGAAGCGCATCTGCGAGCGCATCGCCGGGCAGCCCGACGACGTCTCCACGCTGGCCGACTGGTCGGCCACGCTGGGCGTCGACGCCAAGACCATCCAGCGCCTGTTCGCCCGCGAGACCGGCATGACCTTCGGCCAGTGGCGCCAGCAGGCGCGCCTGCTGCACGGGCTGGAGCGGCTGGCGCTGGGCGACAAGGTGGTGGACGTGGCGCTGGCGCTGGGCTACGACAGCCCCAGCGCGTTCGCGGCCATGTTCAAGCGGCAGTTCGGCGAGCCGCCCAGCGCGTTCTACCGCTGACCGCCGGCGCGCTGGCCGACGCCGCGGCGGCGTTGCCGCGATCGAGCGGCATGTCGGTGATCAGCGGCGCCTCGCCTCTCGAATTCGGGATTGCCGGCCGGGGGAAACCCGAGAGCGGGACATGCACGTAGAATCGCCGACGCTGCGGGTGTAGTTCAATGGTAGAACGGCAGCTTCCCAAGCTTCATACGTGGGTTCGATTCCCATCACCCGCTCCACTGGCAGCTAGTGCGTCCTACATGCCCCAACGCAGCGCCGGCGTGTGCAGCGGCGCATCCCACATCGACAGCATCGCCGCATCGACGGCGCAGACGGTGATCGAGCAGCCGGCCATTTCCAGCGACGTCACGTAGGATCCCGCGAGATATCGCGCGACCTTGATCCCGGCGTCCTCGAGCAGCAGGCGTGCGGCGTTGACCATCACGTACAGCTCCATCAGGGGCGTCCCGCCGAAGCCGTTGACGAGGAGGATCACCTCCTGCCCCCGCTTGAGCGACAGGTCCTTCAGCACGCTGTTGGTCATTTCCGCCGCGATGTCCTGCGCGCTCGTCATCTTCACGCGACGGCGGCCCGGCTCGCCGTGGATACCGACGCCCATCTCCATTTCGTCCGCGGCGATCTGGAACGTCGGCTGGCCGGCGGCTGGAACGGTGCATGAACTGAGGGCGACGCCCATGGTGGCGGTGCATCGATTGACCGAATCGCCGACGGCCTTCAACTCCGCGAGCGCCTGGCCCCGTTCGGCGGCCGCGCCGACGATGCGCTCCACCAGCAGCGTCCCGGCCACGCCGCGGCGACCCGTCGTATAGGTGGAGTTCTCGACGGCGACGTCGTCGTTGATCACGACGGTGGCGTTCTCCTTGTCGAGCATCTCGGCGGCCATCTGGAAGTTCATCATGTCGCCCGAATAGTTCTTGACGATGAACAGCACGCCGGCACCCGTGTGCACCGACTCGGCCGCGGCCAGCATCTGGTCGGGGGTGGGCGACGTGAAGATCTGGCCCGGGCAGGCCGCATCGAGCATGCCGTGGCCCACGAAACCGGCGTGCAGCGGCTCGTGCCCGGAGCCTCCGCCCGAGATCAGCGCCACCTTGCCCGGCTTGAGCGTGCGCCTGCGCACGAACTGGCGTGCGGCGCCCAGGGTGACGATGTCGGCGTGCGCCGCGGCGAAGCCGTCCAGCGATTCGGCCAGGACGGTGTCCACGTGGTTGATGAGCTTCTTCATGGCGCGCTCCCGAAATGGGCTCGTTGAGGATTCAGAGGGTGTCGCAAATGGCGCCGATGATCAAGGCCATGGAACGCGAACCCGGATCGACGTGTCCGAGCGCGCGGTCGCCCAGGAACGAGGCGCGCCCGCGCGTGGCCTCGATCTGCGCCGTGGCCGCCGCACTCGCAAGCGCGCATTCGTGCACGCGGGCCACCAGGTCCGGGCCGCCGGACTCCAGGACGCGGCGCACCGGGTCGAGCACGTCGAGCAGCGTCTTCTGTCCGACCTCGGCCTTGCCGAGCCGTGTCAGCGCCTTGATGCCGATGTCCATGGCCCGCGCCAGGTCCGCCGGTCCGATCCGCGCGGGCAGTTCCTTGCCGAGCGTCACCAGGATCGTGCCGAAGACCGGCCCCGACGAGCCGCCGATGCTGGCCATGCAGGTCTTGCCCATCGCCTGCAGGGCGTCGTTCAGGGACAAGCTCTCCAGTTCATCCAGCCGCGCCTGGATGGCCAGCGCGCCGCGCCGCATGTTCAATCCATGGTCGCCGTCGCCGATGGCGCGATCGAGCTCGGTGAGTTCGTCCGCGTGATCGATCAGCGCTTGCGTCGCGGCTCGGATCATGGCTGTGTGCGTCATGGGCTTCTCCCGAATCGGGTGGTGGCGGGTCAGGCTCTGATGCGCTGTCCCTGCGCGTCGAACCACAGCACGTGCTGGAAGCGCAGCCTCACGCCGTCGCCCGGTGTCACGACGGCATCGGGCGGGAGCGCGGCGACGATCTCGTGTTCGGTGCCGTCCAGGGCGAACAGGGCCAGGCGCTGGTCGCTCAGGCTCTCAAGGCGCAGCAGGCGCGCGAGCCGGCCCTCCCGGCGGGCCGCGCAGGCACCGTCCATCACGTCGAGATGCTCGGCGCGCACGCCGGCGGTCACGGCGAGTGGCGGCGCGACGGTCTCGCCGAGAGCGCTGACCGGCACGAGGTTGATGCGCGGCGAGCCCAGGCGCGACGCCACGTAGAGGCTCGTCGGGTCTTCGTAGATCTCCCGCGGCGTGCCGATCTGCACCAGCCGCCCGTTCTCGAGCACGCCGATGCGCGTTGCCAGGGTCATCGCCTCGGTCTGGTCATGCGTCACGTACAGCACGGTGGCGCCCAGGTCCCGCTGGATCCGCTTGAGTTCGAGGCGCAGGTCGCCGCGCAGCTTGGCGTCCAGCGACGAGAGAGGCTCGTCCATCAACGCGACGGCCGGGTTGCGCACGAGCGCCCGGCCGATGGCCACGCGTTGCATCTGGCCACCTGAAAGCCGGGTGGCCGGGCTGAGCAGCTTGTCCTCGATGCGCAGCAGCCGTGCTACTTCCTCCACCTTGCGCCGGATCCCGTCCGGAGGCAGGCGCCGCAGCGGCGAGCGCAACGGGAACGCGAGGTTGTCGAACACGCTCAGGTGCGGGTAGAGCGAATACTGCTGGAAGACGAAGGTGACGTCGCGCAGGGCCGGCGCCTCGTGGGTGACGTCGCGCCCGCCGATGTGCACTCGCCCCTGATCGGGTTGCTCGAGGCCGGCGACAAGGCGCAGCGCGGTGGTCTTGCCGGCGCCGCTCGGGCCCAGCAGCACGATGAAGTCGCCGGAGGCGATCTCCAGGTCCAGGCCTTGCACCGCCGTCACGGCACCGAAGCGCTTGCTGACGGAGGCCAGCCGCAGGTCAGCCATGGACGACTCCCGCGTTGTCGTTGCGCGCCGACCGCAGGACGCGCCCGGAAGCGTGGTCGAACAGCGAGACGGCTGCGGCGTCGAAGCGTAGGCCCACATGGTCGCCCGAGGCCACGCTGGCCTCGGCGGCTACCTTCGCGCGCAGCGTGCTCCCGCCGACCGTGGTCAGGGTCACGATCTGGCAATTGCCCAGGTACTCGGCGCCCAGCACTTCGGCCCGCAGGGGGCCGTCGTCGGCGAGCTGGACGTGCTCCGGCCGCACGCCGCAGAGCAGCCGTCGCGTGCTCACGTCCTCGTGCAGCACTGGCACGGCGATGCGGGCACCGGCCACGTCGATGACCTCGCTGCCGCGTGCCAGCGCCGCCTCGAAGGGCAGGAAGTTCATCGCCGGCGCGCCGATGAAGTCGGCCACGAACACGCTGGCCGGCCGCTCGTAGACCTCCATGGGTGCACCGATCTGCTCGATCGCGCCTCCGTTCATGATCGCGATCTTGTCGGCCATCGTCATCGCCTCGTTCTGGTCGTGGGTGACGTAGACGGTGGTGGCATGGATGCGTTCGTGCAGCCGGCGCAGCTCGACGCACATGAGGTGGCGGAATTCCGAATCGAGGGCGCCCAGGGGCTCGTCCATCATGAAGGCCTTGGCGCGGCGCACGATGGCGCGGCCGAGCGCCACGCGCTGGCTGTCGCCACCCGAGAGGCCGGACACGGAGCGCTCGAGCAGGTGCTCGATGCGCAGCAGCTTGCCCACCTCGTCGACTCGCCGGCGGATCTCGGCGCGGGCCATGCCCTGGCACTTGAGCGGAAAGCCGATGTTGCTGCGCACGCTCATGTGCGGGTAGAGCGCGAACAGCTGGAACACGAAGCCGATGTCGCGGTGCGACGCGCGGCTGAAGGTGACGTCCTCCCCGTCGAGCAGGATGCGGCCTGCGGAGGGAAGCTCCAGCCCGGCGATCATGCGCAGCGTCGTCGTCTTGCCGCAGCCCGAGGGGCCCAGCAGCACGAAGAAATCGCCGTTGGCCACGGTGAACGAGGCCTCGCGTACGGCGGTGAAATCGCCAAAGCGCTTCTGCAGGTTCTCCAGGCGGATTTCGGCCATGGCGCTACTCGGGAAAGTGGCTGGTGACGAGAAAGGCGAGCGTGCCTGCCAGGATCACCCCGAACGACCAGGTGTAGAGATCCAGTGCGAAGGGCTGCATCAGCATGAACAATCCGCCGACTATCACCCCGGCCGACGCGTTCTCCCACGGCCCGCGGCGAAGCCAGCGGCGCTGGCGGCCGGTGCCCGGATCGGGCGTGGGCCCGGTGCTCACTTGCGCACCGCCCCGAACGTGATGCCGCGCAGCAACTGCTTGCGCAGCAGCACGGTGAACACGAGGATCGGCACGACGAACAGCGTCGTGGCGGCTGCAACGGCGGGCCAGTCCTGCCCGCCCTCGCCGATGATGAACGGGATGAACGGCGGCATGGTCTGGGCGTTGCCGCTGGTCAGCAGCACCGCGAAGGCGTATTCATTCCACGAGAAGATGAGGCAGAAGACGGCCGTCGCGGCGATGCCCGTCGTGGCCTGCGGCAGCACGGTCTTCACGAACGCCTGCAGGCGCGTGTAGCCGTCCACCAGCGCGGCCTCTTCGTATTCGCGCGGGATCTCGTCGATGAAGCCTTTGAGCAGCCACACCGCGAGCGAGACGTTGACCGCGGTGTAGAGAAGAATCATGCCGAGGTAGCTGTCGAGCAGGCCCAATTGGCGGAACATCAGGTAGATGGGGATCGCCACCGCGATCGGCGGCATGAAGCGCGTCGAGAGGATGAAGAACAGCAGGTCGTCCTTGATCGGCACCCGGAAGCGCGACAGCGCGTAGGCCGCCAGCGTGCCGAGGAAGACGGCGAGGAACGTCGAGCCGAAGCCGATCACCAGCGAATTCATCAGGCGTCCCGGCGTCTTGGACGGCCCGGCGATGACCATCCCGCGCTCGCGTGCGACCTTGTCGCAATAGCCCTGTGCCGGCGGCAGGCTGGCCATGAACTCCGGCGTCTGGCGCGAGCTGATGTTGAACAGGTTGCAATACCCCTCGAGCGACGGCTGCGAGAACACCTTGGGCGGATACGCGACGGCGTCCGCCGATGTCTTGAAGCTGGTCAGGAAGATCCACAGCAGCGGCGTGATCGTGACCAGCGCGTAGATCACGACGACGACGCCGGAGATCCACTTCGTGCGCGCCGACGCGTCGACGACGGAGTGCGCGGTGGCGACGCCGGTCATCGCTGCTTCACCTTGTTGAGGACCTTGACGTAGATGTTCGCGGCACCGAACACCGCCACGAACAGGATGATCGCCAGTGCCGACGACCACCCCGTCTGCCACTTCTCGAACGCCGCGCGCTTGAGCGTGATCGAGACCGTCTCGGTCAGCGAACCCGGGCCACCGTTGGTCAGCAGGTTGACCATGTCGAACATCTTGAAGTTCTCGATGGCGCGAAACAGCACGGCCAGCATCAGGAACGGCACGACCATCGGCAGCGTCACCGACCAGAACGTCCGCCAGGTCGATGCGCGGTCGACCTCGGCCGCCTCGTAGATCGAGTCGGGGATCGATCGCAGGCCGGCCAGGCAGATCAGCATGACGTAGGGCGTCCACATCCAGGTGTCAACCAGCACGATCGTCCACGGGGCGAGGCCCACGTCGCCGATCATCTGGAACGAGCTGGGCGCAATGCCCGAGAAGAAGCTCACCACGTAGTTGAACAGGCCGACCTGCGGCTGGAACAGGAACGTCCAGAAGTTGCCCACGACCGCCGGGGACAGCATCATCGGCAGCAGGATGATGGTGGTCCAGAAACTGTGGCCGCGGAACTTGCGGTTGACGAGCAGCGCGAGGCCGAAGCCCAGCACGACCTCGAACAGGATCGACCAGAACACGAAGTGCGCCGTGGTCTGCATGCCGGTCCAGAGATCGGGGTCGCCCAGGATGTCGCTGTAGTTTCCGGTGCCGACGTTGCGCACCTTCAGCCAGCCCATGTTCGCCCGGTAGTTGGTGAACGAGGCCTGGATGGTCCAGATCAGCGGGAAGATGTTGATCGCCAGCAGCAGCACGATCGTAGGCGTGATGAACAGCCACGCGATGCCGCGATCGGACATGCCGTGCAGCCGTTGCTTGATCAGCGAACTCGAGGCTGCCGGGGCGACCACGGGCTGTTCGACGTCGATGCGTGCGCTCATGATGGCGTGCTTCCCGCGGGGGGGGGCTATTTGCCGGCGTCCTTGAAGTCCTTCGCCCAGTCCTTGACCAGGCCGTCCAGCGCCTGCTGCGCGGTGCCCTGGCCCGCCACCACGTAGTTGTGGGTGCGCTTCTGCATGTCCAGCAGCAGCGACGCGTAGTTGGGCTCGGCCCAGAAATCCTTGACGATGCCCATCGTGACCAGGAAGTCGGGCGCGAAGGGGGCGCTCTTGGGGAAGCCCGGATCCTCGACCACGGCCCGCAGCGCGGAGTAGCCGCCGATCTGCCACCACTTCTGCTGCACGGCCGGTTGCGCGAACCACTTGATGTACTTCAGCGCGTCGTCCTTGTGGTCGGAGTACGAGACCACGGAGATGCCTTGCCCGCCAAGCTGGCTGTAGTGGCCCTTGGGGCCGGCCGGATTGACGAAGAAGCCGATCTTGTCCGGCCCCATCGCCTTGTAGAGGCCGGGGAAGAAGGCGAACCAGTTCATCTGCATGGCGACCTGGCCCGACTTGAAGGCATCCAGTCCTTCGGACATGTAGGCGTTGGTCATGCCCGGCGCCGTGCAGCAGTCGAAGATCTGCTTGTAGATCTCGAGGCCCTTGACAGCGCCGGGCGAGTTGACGAAGCCGTTCATGTCGTAGGGCTTCTTCGGGTTGTCGTACTCGAAGCCGTAGTCGTACATGACGTTGGTCACGCCCATCGTGATGCCCTCCGAGCCGCGCTCGGTGAAGATGTAGGCGCCGTAGACCTTCTTGCCGTCGATGTTGCGAGCCTGGAAGAACTTGGCCACCTGCAGGAACTGATCCCAATCCTTGGGCGGCGCCAGCTCGCGCCCGTACTTGGCCTTGAATTCCTGGCGCAGTTCGGGCTTGGCGAACCAGTCCTTGCGATAGGTCCAGCCCACCGCGTCGGCCATGGCGGGGAGCGCCCAGTAGTTGGGCGTGTTCTTGGGCCACTCCGAATAGCCGACGACCGTCGCGGGCACGAAATCGCTCATCTTGATTCCGTTCTTGTCGAAGAAATCATTCAGCTTGACGTAGTGCCCGTTCTCCGCCGAGCCGCCGATCCATTGGCTGTCGCCGATGATCAAGTCGCACAGCTTGCTGTGCGAGTTCAGCTCATTGAGGAAGCGGTCGGCGTAGCTCGTCCACGGCACGAACTCGAACTTCATCTTCACACCGCTCTGCGCGGTGAAGTCCTTGGACAATTCGACGAGTGCGTTCGCCGGATCCCACGCGGCCCAGCACAAGGTGAGCGTCTTGTCCTGAGCGCGCGCGGCGGTGCTGCCGAATGCGAGCGTGGCGATGGCGGCAAGGGTGGCGATCCACCCCTGAGTCTTGGCAATCGGTTTCATGTCGGTCTCCAGATCTGTTGTTGACTCGTTGACACACATCCGACTGCCGTTTCCGTCAATCCATGTTCTCGGCAGTCAGGATCTCGACACGCGGCTGCACGACGCTAAGTGCGCCTCGCACGTTCTCGCACAGCGCTCGCAGGACGCGTGCGGCGGCGAGCACGCAGTAGTGGATGTCCTGATGCAGTACGTACGACAGGCCGCCGCCGCTCAGGAACGCGCGATGTTCGTCGGTGAAGTCGTGTGCGATGGCGCCGACCTGGCCCGCGAGCCCGGCCTGTGCCAGCGCCCGCACGACGCCCGCGCTGCCCGAACCGACGTTGTAGATGCCGGAGACTCGGTCGCGGTCCGTGTCGTTGTCCAGGAACCGCAGCAGGGCGTCGGCAGCGCCGGCATCGTCGGCGGGCAGGTCGGGGATGCGCAGCATGCGCAACTCCGGGAAACGCTCCTCGATGACCTGCGCGAAGCCGATGCGCCGCTCGATCTCGGCCGACATGCGCGTGGCTTGCGACGACAGCAGCAGCGTGTCGCGGGCGCCGGCGCGCGCCATACGGGCCAGCAGCAGGCCGGCCGTGCGTCCGGCGGCGCGGTTGTCCGGCCCGATGTGCGTCTCGCGCATGGACCCCGCCACGTCGGAGAACAGGGTCACGACATGGATGCCCGTTCGCGTCAGCTCGTTGATCGCCAGCTTGATCGGCGGCAGGTCGGGTGCGAGCAGCGCGATGCCGTGACAGTCGCGCAACTTCGACAGTTCGTCGGCGAAGGCCGCAGGATCGCTCGCGTCGATGCGGCACGTGACCTCGGTGATGTGCTGGTGGCGAAAGTCGCCTGCCGACTGTGCGATCTGGCGGTCGATGAGTCCCAGATGCGCCAGTTCGTCGGCCGGCAGCACATAGACGAAGCGAAAGTTCTCGCCCTTGCGCGGACGCCCGGGCTGGCGCGGCGAACCCAGTTCCTCGACGACCTGCAGCACCCGCTGGACGGTCTCGGCATTGACGCCGGATCGGCGATTGAGCACGCGATCGACCGTTGCGGTGCCGACACCCGCCAAGCGGGCGATTTCTGAGATCTTGGGAACGGTGGCCATGCGGAATCGTCTGGTTGATGGGTTTAATTTAGAAAAATCAATAAATAAATCAATCAGTAGTTTCGAGCATTCTCCGCGCGGCAACACGCGGAAATCGGATGACGTCGTATCCACGGGCGGCCGTGGCCTGAGCAGCAGTCGAACGCTCGAGCAACAGCGTGCCACCAGAACCTATGGCGCAAGCCCGGGACGCCGGCCGGAGGCGTTCGTGACGAACCGGCTGCTACCGCCGTTTCGTTAAGCCGCATAGGTGCGCAAGTGGGCGTTCTGCATTCCGGCAACTGACGGGAAATCGACAGCCAATTCGCGCGATCCTTCAGTGTTTCCATGCCTGTGCACCGCAGCAAAGCCGGTGCATCATCGCTTCCACACCACCGTCGGCATGCCATGGGAAATCCGTATCAGGTCATCTGCCTCAGTGCCGTCGCGCCGGACCTGTTCACGTCGTCCTATGGCCCGTTCGTCGTCAATGCCTGCCGCACGCTGGCCGACATCGCCGACGCGCTTCACGACAGCCCGTGCGACGCGCTGCTGGTGGAGGTGAAGACGCCGGCCGACTACGACAAGCTGCTCGCCTGGCCCGGCCTGGCGCACGCGGTGATGGACTCGGCCGTGGTCGTCGTCGCGCCCGAGCCCGCGCCCGCGCAGTGCATCAAGCTGCTGCAGATGGGCGTACAGGACGTGCTGGCCAAGCGGCACGCCAGCGACGACTCGTTGGGCCGCGTGCTGCGCGTGGCCATCGAGCGCAAGCGCATGGACGCGAGCGCCAGGCGCGCGTTCTCCACCGACCTCACCACCGGCCTGCCCACGCACGCGCAGTTGCTGGAGCACATGACCCACCTGCTGGCGCTGCGCGAGCGCGAACCGGCGGCGATGGCGCTCATCGTGCTGCGACTGGAGGGTTTCCGCGCGGCCGAGATGGCGCTCGGCGCCGAGGCCGCCAACGTGCTGCGCCGCAAGGCCGCCGTGCGCCTGCGCGCGGCGCTTCGCGCGAGCGACGTCGTGGCCTCGCTGGGCTCCGACATGTACGGCGTGCTGCTCGCCTGGATCGACGCCGAGTCCGATGCCGAGGGCGTGGCGCGCAAGCTGCTGTCGTCGCTCAGGCAGCCGTTCAGCGTCGCGGGCCAGGACCTGCCGGTGATGGGCACCGTGGGCATCGGCCAATACCCGGCCCACGGCAAGGACGCCGCGGCGCTGATGCGGCGCGCGATGGGACAGGCCTCCAACGGCAATCTCAGCGAACTGGGCCACGTCGCCGCGGGCGCGGCCAACGACGACTGACTAGCGCGCCTCGTTCTTCGCGCCGCGCGGGCGCAGCGCGAACCAGGCCCCGATCGCGGCGAGCGCGACCAGGCCGGCGCCCATCCATGTCCACGGCAAGCCGTCGTCATCGACGCCGGCCGCGGGCGCGGACGCCGCCTCGGTCGCGAACGGGCTGAAGCCGCCGCCACCCGGATCGCTGGGCGCCGACGCGGGCGCGCTCGCCACCGGACGGTTGGCGAGCAGCGCGGCCGGCACGACCGCCGTGGGTCCGCCGCCGTTGGCCAGCACCCAGTGATCGGCCTGCCATTCGGCGCGCAGGTCCTCGCCGTCGCTGGTGTCGTCCTGCGGCTTGCGCTGGAGCAGGGTCAGGCCGGCGTCGGTCACCGACCACAGCTCGCCGCCAGGCCTGGCGCCGCGCAAGGTGACGGCGACGGCGGCCAGCCCGTCGGTGCTGGCGGCCAGGCTGGTGGCGGTGGAGGCGTCGGCGTCGCCGGGGCGCTCCCACACGCCGCCGGTGCCGAACCTGCGGTCGAGCGAGCCGTCGGCGTTCAGGTGGAACACCACGGCACGCGGCGTCGCGAGGCCCGTGGCTTCGCCGGCGACCAGCACCGAGCCGTCGGCCAGCGGCAGCAGGTCGTTGGGCTTGACGGCGACCCCGGCCGGCGTCAGCTGCACCTTGCCCTGCACGCCCCAGCGCAGGTCGGCGTCGCCCTGGGCCAGGAAGCGCGCGACGACCGGCTGCGGCTGGTTGCCCGCGAGGCCCGCGCCCACCATCCAGATCCGGCGGCCGGCGTCCACGCGCACGCTGGCCGGCGGGTCGTTGCCGGCGCCGAGCGTGAACGCGGTCTGGCCGAGCCGGCCGAAGCGCTCGTCGGGGCCGGTGCCGTTGACGAGGTGCTTGAGCAGGTAGTCGTTCGCGTCGGCCTGCGGATCGTCGGTGACGAGCCACGCGGTGTTGCCGTCGCGCACCGTGAGCGAGCCCGCCAGCGCGGGCGCGCTCGCGCACGCGAGGAGGGCCAGGGCCGCCGCGACGCGCGGCGTCATTTGTTGATGTCGCCCAGGCAGAGGTACTTCACCTCGACGTAGTCCTCGATGCCCTGGTGCGAACCTTCGCGGCCCAGGCCGGACTGCTTGACGCCGCCGAACGGCACCTCGGCCGTCGAGATGAGGCCGGTGTTGATGCCCACCATGCCGTACTCGAGCGCCTCGCCCACGCGGAAGATGCGGCCCACGTCGCGGCTGTAGAAGTAGCTGGCCAGGCCGAACTCGGTGGCGTTCGCCGCGGCGATGGCCTCGGCCTCGGTCCTGAACTTGACCACCGGGGCGAGCGGGCCGAAGGTCTCCTCCTTCGTGCACAGCATGTCGGCGGTGACGTCGGCCAGCACCGTCGGCGTGAAGAAACGCTCGTCGATGCGCGCGCCGCCCACCACCACGCGGGCGCCCTTGGCGAGCGCGTCGGCGATGTGCGTCTCGATCTTGGTCACGGCGTTGGCGTCGATCATCGGGCCCTGGTTGATGCCCGGCTCGAAGCCGTTGCCCACCTTGATGCCGCGCGCCTTCTCGGCCAGGCGCGCGATGAACGTGTCGTACACGCCCTCCTGCACGTAGAGGCGGTTGGCGCACACGCAGGTCTGGCCGGCGTTGCGGTACTTGGAGACCATCGCGCCTTCGACGGCGGAGTCGATGTCGGCGTCGTCGAAGACGATGAAGGGCGCGTTGCCGCCCAGCTCCAGCGACAGCTTCTTGATGGACGGCGCGCACTGCTTCATCAGAATGCGGCCGACCTCGGTGGAGCCGGTGAACGACAGGTGGCGCACCACGTCGCTGGCGCACAGCGAGTTGCCCACCAGGATGGAGTTGTCGCCGTCGGCGGTGACCACGTTGAGCACGCCCGCGGGCATGCCCGCGCGCTGCGCGAGCTCGGCCAGCGCGAGCGCCGACAGCGGCGTCTGCTCGGCCGGCTTGATGATGACGGGGCAGCCCGCGGCCAGCGCCGGCGCCACCTTGCGCGTGATCATCGCGATGGGGAAGTTCCACGGCGTGATGGCCGCGCACACGCCCACCGGCTGCTTCAGGACGATGTAGCGCTTGCCGTTGTCGGTGGTGGGGATGGTCTCGCCGTAGACGCGCTTGGCCTCTTCCGCGAACCACTCGATGAAGCTGGCGCCGTAGACGACCTCGCCGCGCGCCTCCGCGAGCGGCTTGCCCTGTTCGGCGGTGAGGATGCGCGCCAGGTCGTCGGCGTTGGCCACGATCAGCGAGAACCACTTCATCAGCACCGCGTGGCGTTCCTTGGCCGTCTTGGCGCGCCAGGCGGGCCAGGCCTTGTCGGCCGCGGCGATGGCGGCGTCGCTGTCGGCTGCGCCCAGGTTGGCCACGTCGGCCAGCTTCAGGCCGGTGGCCGGGTCGTTGACGTCGAAGCGTGCCGCGCCGGCCACCCACTCGCCGCCGATGAGGGCGTCGGTCTTGAGCAGGCCCGCGTCGTTGAGCGTGGCGATGGGAGAGGTTTTCATGTCCATTCCAGGAAACTCCTGGGCCGCGGCCGGGATGGCCGGACGGCCCGTGATGATGGCAACTCTACCCGCTGCGGGCGCGCGTTTCCCGGCGCCGGGGCGCAGTTTGCCTGGGTCAATGCAACGAAAGGAAAAGCCGCCGCGGATGCACCGGTGGGCGGCTTGTCGAGCGGATGTCAGCGCTCGCTCGCGGTAGAGCGAGCGGGTGCCGGCCTCAGGCCAGCGCCTTGAACGAGTCGGCCATGATGGCCAGGCCCTCGTCGATCAGGGCGTCGCTGGCCGTGAGCGGCACCAGCACGCGCACGACGTTGGCATAGGAGCCGCAGGACAGCAGGATCAGGCCGCGCCTGGCCGCCTCGTTGCAAAGGCGCTTGGTGAGGTCGGCGTCGGGCTTGGACCGGTCGCCGTCCTTGAACAGCTCGATGGCGATCATCGCGCCCAGGCCGCGCACGTCCTGGATGGACTTGTGCTCGGCGGCCATCGCCTTCAGGCCGGCCGTCAGGCGCGCGCCGATGGACCTGGAGCGCTCCAGCAGCTTCTCTTCCTCGAACACCTCCAGCACCGCCAGCGCCGCGGCGCAGGCCAGCGGCGAGCCGGCGTAGGTGCCGCCCAGGCCGCCGGGGCCCGGCACGTCCATGATGGAGGCCTTGCCGATGACGGCCGAGATGGGGAAGCCGCCGGCCATCGACTTGGCCATGGTGATCAGGTCGGGCGCGACGCCCCATTGCTCGCACGCCAGCCAGGTGCCGGTGCGGCCGGCGCCGGTCTGCACCTCGTCGGCGATGAAGACGATGCCGTGCCTGTCGCACAGCGCGCGCAGCGCCTGCGCGAACGCCGGCGTGATCGAGTAGAAGCCGCCTTCGCCCTGCACCGGCTCGATGATGAGTGCGGCCACGCGCTCGGCCTCGACGTCGTACTTGAAGATGGACTCGATGGAGGCCAGCGCGTCCGCCTCGCTGACGCCGTGCAGCGCGTTCGGGTACTTGGCGTGGTAGATCTCGGCCGGGAACGGGCCGAAGCCGGCCTTGTACGGCGCCACCTTGCCGGTGAGGCCCATGCCCAGCAGCGTGCGGCCGTGGAAGCCGCCGCCGAACGCGATGATGGCCGAGCGCTTCGTGGCCGCGCGCGCGATCTTCACCGCGTTCTCGACGGCCTCGGCGCCGGTGGTCAGGAAGAACGCCTTCTTCTGGAAGTCGCCCGGCGCCTTGGCGATGAGGCGCTCGGCCAGCTCGATGTAGGGCTCGTAGGCCAGCACCTGGAAGCAGGTGTGGTGCACCTTGTCGAGCTGCGCCTTGACGGCCTCGACGATCTTCGGGTGGCGATGGCCGGTGTTGAGCACGGCGATGCCGCCGGCGAAGTCGATGTAGCGCTTGCCTTCCACGTCCCACATCTCGGCGTTCTCGGCGCGGTCGCAGACGATGTCGTAGGTCTGGCCCAGGCCCGTGGGCATGGCGGCGCGGCGGCGGGCCATCAGGGCGGCGTTGTTCAGGTGGGCGTCACGTTGCATGGGGAAACTCCAGAAGGGAATTCGTCGACTTTAGGACGGTCGACCCGATACAGCCATGTACAGTTGACCGGTTGGGCCCGCATACTGTGCAGGTCGAAGTCCCTGTACAGATGACGCCATGTTCACGCTGCAGAACGATTCCCCCACCCCGCTGGTCACGCAGATCGTCGACGGCCTGCGCCGCCTGATCGCCGACGGCAGCCTGCGAACGGGCGCGAAGATCCCGTCGATCCGACACTTCGCCAAGACGCACCAGGTGAGCGTGTTCACCGTGGTCGAGGCGTACGACCGGCTGGTGGCGCAGGGCTACCTGGTGTCGCGGCCGCACTCGGGCTTCTTCGTGCGGCGGCGCGCGCCGGCCGAGGTGGCGCCGGTGCCGGGCTTCGCCTCGACGGCCAGCTTCGACGCGCAGTGGTACCTGCGCAGCATCTTCGAGAACCGCCACCTGGCCGTGAAGGCGGGCTGCGGCTGGCTGCCGCAATCCTGGCTGTTCGAGGACGGCGTGCGCCGCAGCCTGCGCGGCCTGGCCGCCGAGAACGTCGAGCTGGACGGCTACGGCGACCCGCGCGGCCACCTGCCGCTGCGCGAATGGATCCGCGACGCGCTGGCCGAGCAGGAGGTGTCGCTGCAGCCCGACCAGGTGCTGCTGACGCACGGCTCCAGCCACGCGCTGGACCTGGCCATCCGCCGCCTCGTGCGGGCGGGCGACGCCGTGCTGGTGGACGACCCGGGCTACTCCAACCTGCTGTTCGCGCTGCGCGTGGCCGGCGCGCGCCTGATCCCGGTCCAGCGCACGCCGCAGGGCTACGACCTCGCGGCGCTGGAGGAGGCCATCGTCACGCACCACCCGCGCGTGTTCTTCACGCAGCCGCGGCTGCAGAGCCCGACGGCGTCCACCGCCACGCTGCCGCAGCTGCACCGCGTGCTGCAGCTGGCCGACAAGCACGGCCTGACCATCGTCGAGAACGACCTCTACGTGGACCTCGACCCCGACCCGCGGCCGTCGCTCGCCAGCCTCGACCAGCTGGCGCGCGTGCTCTACGTCGGCAGCTACTCGAAGACCATCTCGCCCAACCTGCGCGTGGGCTACATCGCCGCGCATCCGGCGCTGATCGACGACCTCGCGCAGCTGAAGATGATCTCGGGCCTCACGTCGTCTGCCTTCAGCGAGCGCCTGATCCTGGGCGCGCTGACGGAAGGGCGCTGGCGCAAGCACCTCAAGAGCCTGCGCACGCGCCTGGCCGAGGCACACGAGGCCTGCGGGCAGCGCCTGGCGGCCCTCGGCTTCGAGCTGTTCCACGAGCCCAAGGCCGGCATGTTCCTGTGGGCCCGCCATCCGCGCCTGCCCGACCCGGTGGCGCTGTCCAACCGCGCCGCGCAGCACGACATCATGCTGGGGCCCGGCAACCTGTTCTCCGCGACGCTGCAGCCTACCGACTGGATGCGCTTCAACGTGGCGTTCGCGAACGATCCGCGGCTGGCGGCGTTTCTCGAAAGCGAACTAGCCTAGCCGCGGCTGGATCCCGAAGATCAGCCCGAAGATCACCGCGATGACGGTGATCGCGAGCCAGACGCGCTGCAGCGTCTCGGTGGCGCGCTTCTCCTTGATCGTGGCCTCCAGTTGCTGCTCCAGGGCGGCGATCCGCTGGCGCAGCACCGGCGTCTCCATCTGCGCGCTGACGGCCTCGGCCAGCAGCGGCGCGGTGAGTTCCTGGGCCTTCTCGGTGTTCCACGTGGTCTTGAGTTCCTTGATGGACCGCGCGTAGAACGTACCTCCGCCGCCCGACGTCGGCTTGACGATGAAGCCGGAGCGCGTGAAGAAGCCGTCGCGCAGTGCCATGCCGGCCTCGTTGGGCACGTCCACCTGGTACAGCGAGCCGGTGAGCACGCTGGCGTCGGGATGCGCCAGCGTCACCCATTCGACCAGCAGCGCGCGCAGCAGGCTCATGATGCCCATGCCCTTGGGATCGGCCAGGATCTGGCCCTTGGGGCCCAGACGGGCGGCGCACACGGACTTGCCGTCCGCCGCCTTCATCCGCAGCACGCGGAACTGCAGCGCGTTGGTGGCCCGGCCGGTGGAGGTGCGTTCGGCGAAGTGCTGGGTCTTGCCGTCGCGCGGATCGAATTCGGCCAGCCAGCTCAGTTGCACGCGGTACAGGTGTTCGACGCGGCTGTCGGTCGGGCTGTTCTCCACCGCGTGGAAGTAGGTGACGCCGGCCACGCGCACGTGGCCCGAGGGCATGCGCACGCGGAACAGGCGCGTGCGCGCGGGCCGCGCGGCGGCCTCCATCTCGGTCTGCGTGCTGACCCATGGTGCGGAGGAGGGCGGTGCGTCGGCGGGGACTTCGGGCGAGGGAGGCGTCTCGGTCATGGGGACGATGCGGTGTCGCGCCGATTGTGGGCCGGCCGCAGGGCACGACAAGAGGAATTTGCCGGGGGACGGTGACGTAGTACCGATTCCGGGCCACCACGATCGCCACGAACCGGCCTCTTATAATCACCGGTTCCGCGCGACCTCGTCGCACGCCCCACCGTTCGTTGACGCCCGCCCCGGACCCACCCGGGCGAGGCCCCCAGAAAGTGCCGGAATGAAAGCCGCAGAAATCCGTTCGACCTTCCTGAAGTTCTTCGAATCGAAGGGCCACACCATCGTCGCGTCGTCGCCGGTGGTGCCGGGCGACGATCCGACGCTGCTGTTCACGAACGCCGGGATGAACCAGTTCAAGGACGTGTTCCTGGGCTTCGACAAGCGCCCGTACACGCGCGCCACCACCTCGCAGAAGTGCATTCGCGCCGGCGGCAAGCACAACGACCTCGACAACGTGGGCTACACCGCGCGCCACCACACGTTCTTCGAGATGCTGGGCAACTTCTCGTTCGGCGACTACTTCAAGAAGGACGCCATCAGCTACGCCTGGGAGCTGCTCACGGTGCACTTCAAGCTGCCCGTCGACAAGCTGTGGGTCACCGTCTATGCCGAGGACGACGAGGCCTACGACATCTGGAACAAGACCGTGGGCGTGCCCGCCGAACGCATCGTGCGCATCGGCGACAACAAGGGTTCGCGCTACGCCTCCGACAACTTCTGGATGATGGGCGACACCGGCCCCTGCGGCCCGTGCACCGAGATCTTCTACGACCACGGCCCCGAGATCGAGGGCGGTCCCCCGGGCTCGCCGGGCGAGGACGGCGACCGCTACATCGAGATCTGGAACAACGTCTTCATGCAGTTCAACCGCACCGAAGACGGCGTGATGCACAGGCTTCCGAAGCCCAGCGTCGACACCGGCATGGGCCTGGAGCGCCTGGCCGCGGTGCTGCAGCATGTGCACTCGAACTATGAGATCGACCTGTTCGTCACGCTGCTCGCGGCCGCCAAGAAGGCCGTCGACGAGGCCGGTGGCGGCGACTGCGACAAGGATTCGCCGTCGCTCAAGGTCATCGCCGACCACATCCGCGCCTGCTCGTTCACCGTCGTCGACGGCGTGATCCCGGGCAATGCCGGCCGCGGCTACGTGCTGCGCCGCATCGCGCGCCGCGCGATCCGCCACGGCTACAAGCTGGGCGCGCGCACGCCGTTCTTCCACAAGCTGGTGGCCGCGCTGGTGGCCGAGATGGGCGACGCCTACCCCGAGCTGCGCGCCGCGCAGGCCCGCGTCACGGAAGTGCTGCAGCAGGAAGAGGAGCGCTTCTTCAAGACCATCGCCACCGGCATGGAACTGCTCGAGTCGGCCCTGGCCGGCGGCGCGAAGCAGGTCGACGGCGAGACCGCGTTCAAGCTGCACGACACCTTCGGCTTCCCGGTGGATCTCACGGCCGACGTCTGCCGCGAGCGCGGCCTGACGGTGGACGAGGCCGGCTTCAACCGCCTGCTCGAGGAGCAGAAGGACCGCGGCCGCCAGGCCGGCAAGTTCAAGATGGCGCAGGGCCTCGCGTACAGCGGCGTGCCCACGCAGTTCCACGGCTACGAGCAACTGGTGCTGGAGACGGTGAAGGTCGTCGGCGTCTACGTGGACGGCAGCCCGGTGGATTCCGCGACGGCCGGCGACGACGCCGTCGTCGTGCTCGACCAGACCCCGTTCTACGCCGAGAGCGGCGGCCAGGTGGGCGACACCGGCGAACTGCGCAACGGCACGACGCGCATGCTGGTGGAGGACACCATCAAGATCCAGGCCGATGTGTTCGGCCACCACGGCCGCATCGTCGAGGGCACCGTCACCGTGGGCGACTCGTTCGTCGCCAGGGTGGACGTGGAGCGCCGCGCGAAGACCGTGCGCAACCACAGCGCCACCCACCTGATGCACAAGGCGCTGCGCGAGGTGCTGGGCGCGCACGTGCAGCAGAAGGGTTCGCTCGTGAACGCCGAGCGCACGCGCTTCGACTTCGCGCACACCGGCCCGATGACGCCCGAGCAGATCCGCAAGGTGGAAGAGATCGTCAACGCGGAGGTGCTCGCCAACGCGCAGGCCGACGCCACGGTGATGGCCATCGACGACGCGCAGAAGTCGGGCGCCATGATGCTGTTCGGCGAGAAGTACGGCGACGAGGTGCGCGTGTTGACCATCGGCTCCAGCAAGGAGCTGTGCGGCGGCACGCACGTGCAGCGCACGGGCGACATCGGCGTGTTCAAGGTCGTGGCCGAGAGCGGCGTGGCCGCCGGCATCCGCCGCATCGAGGCGATCACCGGCGACAACGCGCTGGCCTACCTGCAGTCGCTGGAAGACACCGTCGACAAGGTGGCGGGCACGCTCAAGGCGCAGCCCGACGAGGTGCCCGCCCGTCTCGGTGCGGTGCTCGACCACGTGAAGGCGCTCGAGAAGGAGATCGAGAAGCTCAAGGGCAAGCTGGCCTCGGCGCAGGGCGACGAGCTCGTCGCTCAGGCCGTCGACGTCAAGGGCCTGAAGGTGCTGGCCGCCAAGCTCGACGGCGCCGACGCCAAGACGCTGCGCGACACGATGGACAAGCTCAAGGACAAGCTCAAGACCGCGGCCATCGTGCTGGCCGCCGTCGACGGCGACAAGGTGCAGATCGCGGCCGGCGTCACTGCCGACTCCATCGGCCGCATCAAGGCCGGCGAGCTGGTGAACTTCGTCGCGCAGCAGGTGGGCGGCAAGGGCGGCGGCAAGCCCGACATGGCCATGGCCGGCGGCACCGATGCGTCCAAGCTGGCGGGCGCGCTGGCCAGCGTGCACGCGTGGGTCGCGGAACGCGCCTGACGCTCGAATGAAGCGCGCGCGGCCTCGCGTCGCGCCATCCCAACGCCGCGCCTTCTTCGGAATCCGCGGCGTTGCTTTTTTCCGGGCCTGCCTGCAGACTGAGTCCATGACCTCGACGTTCGCCACCACCTCCAACGCCTCGTGCACGCCCGTGCACGGGGGCGTCCGCGTGCGCGCGCTAGCCGTCGCCCTGCTGATGCAGGTCGGCATTTTCACGCCGCCGCGAAGTCCGGGCCCGGGTCGCCCGTAGCTTCCAGATCACCGCGATCTCTCTCCACAAGGCCCGCCACCCGCGGGCCTTGTGCTTTTCAGCCCTGCAAACCTTCCAGGAGTCACTCGAATGAACCGCGCCGACGATCGCTCGCCGAATCCCGACACACGCCCGACCGCTGCGCGCATCTCCGTGCGCCGCGCCACCGTTGCCGATGCCGAGGCCTTCGCGGCGATGCTGTCGAACCCGGAGGTGTATCCGCAACTGCTGCAGATGCCGCACGCGAACCCCGAGGCCTGGCGCGTGCGCCTGGCCGACAACGCCAAGCCGGGCACGCCGGACCTGTTGCTGCTTGCGGTGATGGACGACGGCACGGTGGTCGGGGGCGCGGGCCTGCATCCCGTCGGCGCCTCGCCGCGCCGCCGTCATGCGATGTGCCTGGGCATGCAGGTGCAGCCCGCGTGGCAGCGCCAGGGGGTGGGCAGCCTGATGTTGAAGGCGTTGTGCGACTACGCCGACAACTGGCTGGGCCTGCTGCGCCTCGAGCTGGAGGTGTACGCCGACAACCACAAGGCGCAGGCGCTCTACCAGCGCTTCGGCTTCGTGCGGGAGGGCCTGCATCGCTGCCACGCCCTGCGCGACGGCGTCTACGTGGACAGCCTGTCGATGGCGCGCCTGAACCCGGCGCCGTTGCGGGGCTTCCCACGCGATTGAGCCCGGCGCGCGGCGGACGGCATGAGAAAATGCCGTCCGCTTCCCGATTTGATCGCCCTCGATGACCACGCCGTTCACCAACCTCGTCCACTACCCGACCAACACCGACGCCGAGCTCGACCGCCTGCAGCAACTGGCCGAACAGCTCTCTGGCTTCGACGAACGCGTGTCGCTCGAATGGCTGGACGGCGCGATGACCGCGCTGGCCGCCGGCCCGCGCGCCAAGACGGTGGCGGAGTGGCGCGACGCGCTGCTGGGCGACGCCTGGAGCCGCGCCTTCGCCGATCCGCAGGCCGACCGCGAGGCCACCGCGGTGCTGCAATCGCGCTGGTCCGTGCTGCTCAAGCAGCTCGATCCCGAGCTGTTGATGGACGCCGTCGACGAGCTGCGCCTCGCGCCGGTGATGCTCGAATGGACCGACGAGGACACGAAGCGCCTCGTCGAGGACGGCACGATCGCCGCCGGTTCGGAAGCGGACGAGATCCCGCTCACCGGCGAGGTGTGGGCGCACGGCTTCATGGACGTCGTCGAAGGCTTTCCGGACGACTGGAAGGAGCCCGACGAGTCCGCCGAGGAGGGCATGGCCGACGCCTACGACGAGGTGCTGGCGCGCATCGCCATGCTCACGCTGCACGACCCGGAGGAGCTCGCGAAGACGCTCGAGGAGATGTACCCCGGCGAGAAGCTGGAGCGCGACGACCTGATCCAGGAGGCCCTGTACGCCGCGCAGGACCTGCGCTGCTACTGGGTGCAGAACGCGGCCAAGCCGGTCACGCGCGTGGTGGGCAGCGTGCCGGGGCGCAACGATCCCTGTCATTGCGGTTCCGGCAAGAAGTTCAAGAAGTGCCACGGTGGAACGTGAGCCCCCACGCTCCCGCTGGTCGCTGCCCCCCGAGGGGGCCGCGCGGATCGGCTCGGATGTGATCCTCGCTTCCCTCTTCTTGGTTGGGCCTGTGGCGGGCCTGAGCAGCACGCGCTCGCGTATGACGCTACATTGCGCCCATGAGTGAACGTCAAGACCTCGCCGGAAAGCACGTCGTGTTGGGCCTCTCGGGCGGCATCGCCTGCTACAAGGCGGCCGACCTCGCGCGGGCCCTCGTGAAGGCGGGCGCCACCGTGCAGGTGGTGATGACCGCCGGCGCCGAGGCCTTCATCACGGCGGTGACGCTGCAGGCCCTCACCGGCCGGCCCGTGTACACGAGCCAGTGGGACGCGCGCCCCGACAACAACATGGCGCACATCAACTTGTCGCGCGAGGCCGATGCCATCCTCGTGGCGCCGGCCAGCGCCGAGTTCATGGCCAAGCTCGTGCATGGCCGCGCCGACGACCTGCTGTCGCTGATGTGCCTGGCACGCCCCATCGCGCGCGTGCCGCTGCTGGTCGCGCCGGCGATGAACCGCGAGATGTGGGCGCATCCGGCCACGCAGCGCAACGTCGCGCAGCTGCAGGCCGACGGCACCACGCTGCTGGGCCCCGACGTCGGCGAGCAGGCCTGCCTCGAGTTCGGCGAGGGCCGCATGCTGGAGGCGGTCGAGCTGCGCGACGAGCTGATCGCGTTCTTCCAGCCCAAGATCCTGCGCGGCAAGCGCGTCCTCGTCACCGCCGGCCCCACCTTCGAGGCCATCGACCCGGTGCGCGGCATCACCAACCACTCCAGCGGCAAGATGGGCTTCGCCATCGCGCGCGCCGCGCAGGAGGCCGGCGCCGACGTGACGCTCGTCGCCGGCCCGGTGCACCTGCCCACGCCGCGCGGCGTGCGCCGCATCGACATCGAGAGCGCGCGCCAGATGCACGCCGCCGTGATGCCGCTCGCGCGCGAGAGCGACGTGTTCGTGGCCACCGCGGCGGTGGCCGACTGGCGCCCGGCGCAGATGAACGAGCACAAGATCAAGAAGGACGGCAAGAAGGTGGCGCCCACCTTCGAGCTGACCGAGAACGAGGACATCCTCGCCGACGTCGCGCGGCTGTCGCCGCGCCCCTACTGCGTGGGGTTCGCGGCCGAGAGCGAGAACCTGCTCAAGCACGCGCGCGACAAGCTGCAGCGCAAGAACGTGCCGTTGATCGTTGGCAACCTCGGCCCGGCCACCTTCGGCCGCGACGACAACGCGCTGGTGCTCGTGGACGCCGCCGGCGAGCGCGAGCTGGCGCAGGCCGACAAGCTCACGCTGGCGCGCCAGCTCGTCCAAGAGATCGCGACCCGCATCGCGGCCTGACCCTCCACCCGATTCCGTTTCCCCATGACCATCATCGATCTCAAGGTTCTCGACGCCCGCATGGCCGACACGCTGCCGGCCTACGCCACGCCGGGCAGCGCCGGCCTCGACCTGCGCGCCTGCCTGGACGCGCCCGTCGTGCTGGCGCCTGGCCAGACCGCGCTGATCCCCACGGGCCTGTCCATCCACATCGGGGACGCCGGCCTGGCCGCGATGATCCTGCCGCGCTCGGGCCTGGGCCACAAGCACGGCATCGTGCTGGGCAACCTCGTCGGCCTGATCGACTCCGACTACCAGGGCCAGCTGATGGTCAGCTGCTGGAACCGCGGCCAGGCGGAGTTCACCATCAACCCGATGGAGCGCATCGCGCAGATGGTCATCGTGCCGGTGGTGCAGGCCACGTTCCGGCGCGTGGACGACTTCGACGCGTCGCACCGCGGCGAGGGCGGCTTCGGCTCGACCGGCAAGCACTGAGGCTCGCCGCGAGGCGCGCGGGTCGCGCGCCGCGGGCTGGTTCAGTGCAACTGCGAACGATCCTTCGGCGGCAGCACCTGCAGCAGCCCCGCCGCATCGTCCTGCACGCTCTTCGCCTCGAGCTCGCCGGCCGTGGCCGCGCGCACACCGCGCACGGCAACGTGCATGCGCAGCGCCATGCCCGCGAGCGGGTGGTTGCCGTCCAGCACGACGTGTGACGGGTAGACCTCGGTCACGGTGTAGACGGCGTCCGCAGGCATGTCGGGCGTGGCCGCGCCATCGGGCAGGCCTTCGAACTGCATGCCCACCTCCACGCCGTCCGGGAACAGCGCGCGATCCTCGAAGCAGACCAGCTCGGAGTGGTACTCGCCGAACGCGTGCTCGGGCTCGATCTGCAGTTGCACGTCGTAGCCGGCCGCCTGGCCGTCCAGCGCTTCCTCGACCTTAGGCAGCAGGTCGTCGCCGCCGAAGAAGAACTCGGTGGGCTCGGTGAGCTCGTCGATGGGCGCGTTCTGGGCGTCCGAAAGCTGCCAGGTGAGCGTGACGACGCAAGGGGCGGAAATGTTCATCGCGCAATTTTAAGCGGCGACTGACGCGACGCATGGTGGCCCGGATCATGAGCAGGGACAATGACGCGATGAACCTCCGTGAACCCCTCGCGCTGCTGGGCGGCCTGTCGCCCGCGGCGTTCATGCGCGACGTCTGGCAGAAGCGCCCGTTGCTGATCCGCGGCGCGCTGCCGCTGGTGGCCGACAGCGGCGCGCCGCTCGCACCCGTCACGCCCGCACAATTGTTCGAGCTTGCCGCGCGCGACGACGTCGAGTCGCGCCTCGTGATCCAGGGCGCCAAGCCCGCGAAAGGCAAGACGCCGGCGGGCAAAGGCAAGGCGCCCGCGGGCGACGGCTGGCGCCTGAAGCATGGCCCGTTCGCGCGCCGCGCGCTGCCGCCTCTGTCGCAGCGCGGCTGGACGATGCTGGTGCAGGGCGTCGACCTGCACGTGCAGGCCGCGCACGAGCTGCTGCAGCGCTTCCGCTTCGTGGCCGACGCGCGCGTCGACGACCTGATGGTGTCCTACGCGAGCCCCGGTGGCGGCGTCGGCGCGCACATCGATTCCTACGACGTGTTCCTGCTGCAGGTGCACGGCCACCGGCGCTGGCGGGTGGGGCCGGCGGCCAATGCGTCGTTCGTCGACGGCCTGCCCGTGCGCATCCTCGAGCGCTTCGAGCCCACCGAGGAATGGGTGCTGGGCCCGGGCGACATGCTCTACGTGCCGCCGCGCTGGGGCCACGACGGCGTGGCCGAGGACGAGTGCATGACCTGCTCGATCGGCTTTCGCACGCCCATGGGCACCGAGCTCGCACGCGAACTGCTGCAGCGCGTGCTCGACGACGTGGAGGCCGAGCCGGACGAGCCGCACTTCCGCGACCCGCCGCGCAGCGCCACGGAAACCCCCGCGCGCATGCCCGCGGCGCTCGACGCGTTCGCGCGCAAGGCCGTCGATCGCCTGCTGCGCGACCCGTCGCAACTGGCGCGTGCGCTCGGCGAGGTGATGACGGAGCCCAAGCCGCAGGTGTGGTTCGAGTCGGGCCTCGAACGAGGGGAGGGCGCCGGCTTGCGGCTCGATCGGCGCTCGCGCATGATGTACGACGAGCGGCACGTCTTCATCAACGGCGAGTCGTTCACCGCGGCGGGCCGCGATGCGACGCTGATGCGCGAGCTCGCCGACGCACGCCGGCTCACCGCGCAGCAATGCCATCGGCTGTCGGCCGGTGCGCGGGCCGTGGTGGCCGACTGGGTGGCACAGGGATGGGCACATGACGATTGACGATCCGGCTCAGCGTCCGCCGGCGATGGACGACGTAACGGGATTACCTCAAGCCCGGGCCGCCGGCGGCGGCACGAGCTTCGAAGGCCCGGTGGAATTCGGGCAGGCGTTGCGCGGCGCGATGCTGCTTGCATGCGGCGAGCAGACGCGCCGGCTCTGCTGGTGCGACGACGACTTCGCGGCGTGGCCGATCGGCGAGGCCGAGTGGGTCGAGCAGCTCACGCGCTGGGCCCGGGTGGGGGGTCGCGAACTCGTGATGATCGCGCGCGACTACGCGGTCATCGAGCGGCGCCATCCCCGCTTCGTCGCGTGGCGGCGCGACTGGTCGCATGTCGTGCAGTGCCTCCTGCCCGAGGAGGCGTTTGCCGAGCCGTTGCCCACGTTGTGGATCGACAGCGACGACCAGGTGCTGCGCGTGTTCGACCGCGATCACCTGCGCGGCCGCATCGGTTTCGACCGCGTCGATCGCCAACGCGCGCGAGAGGACTTTGATGCGATTTCGCAACGTGCAAGTCCGGGTTTTGCGGCGGGGACACTGGGACTCTGAAAAGGTTCCGTATGGATGGGTATAATGGCGGGCTAGGCACAGGAAATGCTCGAGCTTGGCCTGCTGTCTTTTGCTCGGATACCTGCCGTGAGGGCGAGTATCTGGATTACCGGTAATGGTTCGAACCCAAAATTTTTCTTCGAGGAAATTCATGAACAAGTCGCTCCTGTTGGCTTCCCTGATCGCCGTCGCCGCCCTGGCTGCCTGCAGCAAGCCCGCCGACACCGCCGCTCCGGCCGTTGACGCTGCCGCTTCGGCTGCTTCGTCGGTTGCCGCCGCCGCCTCGTCGGTTGCTGATGCCGCTTCGTCGACCGCCGCTGCCGCCTCGTCGGCGATGGACGCCGCTTCGTCGGCCGCCACGGGCGCGATGGCCGCTGCCTCGTCGGCCGCGACCGCTGCCATGACCGCCGCCAGCAAGTAATTTCCGGATCCGCGCTCCTCGCGAGCGCGACATCCCGAAATTGGAAAGCCGCCTCCGGGCGGCTTTTTTGCGTCCGTCTTGCTGAAGCCAGGTTGAATTCGCAAATACTCGAGCTGCGCCGCATCCGCGAGTTGTCAATGGGTCATCGGGGGGATTGACGTGAAACGATGCCGGGCCTAGCCGTGTCCGGACGTAAAAAAGCCGCCCGCAGGCGGCTTCTTGCCAAGGCGCCGAAGCGCCTGGCCGGGATCACTTCAGCTCGTCGACGAGCAGCGTCACGATGCGTTGTGCGTTCTCGCTGTTGTCCGGCTGGCCCTGGTCGTTGAGGACCGTGACGGTGGCGGTGTCGGTCGGCGCCTTGATCGAGATTCGGTACTTGTTGACCGGCGACGGGCCGGTGTGGCCGAAGAACGAGGTGATCTTCGAGAAGACGCCCGGCTCGTCCTTGGCGGCTTCCTTGGCATCGACGTAGCGAACGTAGTACAGGCCCTGGGCGCGGTCGCGATCCTCGACGGTGAAGCCGCCGTGATCCAGCGCGAGGCCGATGCGGCGCCACGAGCGATCGAAGTTGTCGTCCACCTGCAGGGTGGCGCCGGCCTGGCCGGTGACCAGGCGGGCGCGTGCCGCGCCGTTGGGGCCGGTGCCTCCGGTGACGGGGTGCGTGGTGGCTGCGTTGGCGATGACCGCCGTCTGGGCGCCGGAAGCCGCGCCGTCGGCGGGAGCGGCGGCGAGGTTGGTGTCGGGCAGGCCGGCCAGCGCCAGCATGATCTGGCTCAGTTGCTCGGCCTCCAGTCCCGGATCGGCCTTGCGCGGTACCCACGTGACATCACTCGTATGCACGCTGTCGGTCTTGCCGATGACTTCCTGCGACGCGCCGAAGTGGCTGACGTAGATCTCGGTGCCGCCGTCGGCGCGGCGCTCGAGGCGCGTGCGATAGCGATCGCGCAGGCCGGTGTCGGTGAAGGTGTCGACGATGGAGTTGAGGAAGTTGCGCACCGCGCTGTCGCTGGGCATGCGAATGCGGCTTTCCTTCCAGTCGGTCTCGAGGATGCCGGTCTTGGGCTCGTCGACCGTCAGCTTGTAGCCGTGGCTGAGCCAGTAGTCGCGCACCTTGGGCAGCACGACCTCGGGCGCGTCCTGCGTGGACAGCCAGCGCTGGTCGCCCGAGCGCTCCAGGTGCAGATTGCCTGCGGCGGCAAGGGCCACCTCGGGCGACGCCGGCGCGGTAGCCGTCGCGGGCACGGTGCCGCCGCCCTTGGTCAGGTCGGACGCCGCCACCACGCCGCCTTGGGGCAGGTAGCGCGAGTCCTTCTGCAGTTGTGTCAGATCGGGCGGCACTTCCAGCGGCTGGGTGCGCTTGGACGCGCCCTTGTAGTCGGTATCGCCGTGGGAGAACCAATCTCCGACGACCGTGCATCCGCCCAGCGTCAGGCAAAGCGTCACGGTGGCAACGCGCAGGGGCGTGGGATGGAGCAGGCGCGTCGGGAAATTGGTGTTCATGTGCATGAAGGTCGGTGTCAGGCCGGAAGTGTCCGGGCCGGGGATTGTCTCAGAACGTGTTCAGAGGACGAGATCGGGATTTCGCGTGCAGGTTCCCCGGCGACCGCGGATCGTCGGATTGGAGGGACGCCTGGCCTCAGGCGATGCCGCACTCGGCCAGCGCCGCGGCGACCGTCGCCTGGCCCGCCTCGGTCATCTCGACGAGCGGCAGCCGCAGGGTGGGACGGCAGCGGCCGAGACGCGACAACGCGAACTTGGCGGGCGCCGGGCTGGGCTCGCAGAACAGGTTCTTGTGCAGCGGCAACAGGCGCAGGTGCAGTTCGGTGGCGCGGCGCACGTCGCCGGCGAGCGCCGCGTCGCACAGCTCGTGCATCAGGCGCGGGGCCACGTTGGCCGTGACGCTGATGTTGCCGTGGCCGCCCAGGAGCATCAACGCGACGGCGGTGCTGTCGTCGCCGGAATAGACCGAGAACGACTTGGGCACCGCGCGCAGCAGCCAGCCGGCGCGCTCGATGCTGCCGGTGGCTTCCTTGATGCCCACGATGCCGGGCACCTGGGCCAGGCGCAGCACGGTGTCGTGCTGCATGTCGGCCACGGTGCGGCCGGGCACGTTGTACAGCACCATCGGGATGTCGACCGTCTCGGCGATCTTCGCGAAGTGGCGGTAGATGCCTTCCTGCGACGGCTTGTTGTAGTACGGCACGACCTGCAGCGTGCAGGAGGCGCCCACCTTCTTCGCGAACTTCGACAGCTCGATGGCTTCCTGCGTGGAGTTGGCACCCGCGCCGGCCATGATGGGAATGCGGCCGGCAGCATGCTCGACGCACACGCGGATGACCTCGCCGTGCTCCTCGACGTTGACCGTGGCCGACTCGCCCGTGGTGCCCACGGCGACGATGCAGTTGGTGCCCTCGGCCACGTGCCAGTCGACCAGCGCGCGCAGCGTGGCGTAGTCGACGCTGCCGTCCTCGTGCATCGGGGTGACGAGCGCCACGATGCTGCCGACGATTCTTTCCATTCGCATTCCTCGGGAAGTTCTGGGGCCGGCGCGCGCGAGGCGCGACGGCGGGATGATGCTGGTGGCCGCGGGGGCTCGAAGCGATCGGCCGGGACCGTGTCGCGTTTCGCCGCCGGCGGCAATCCGACGATTTTAGCCCGGCGAGGCCAGAAGGTACGCGCCGCCCGGGACGGCCTCGCCGCGCCGCGCGACGATACGTTGCACCTCGCGTTCGGGCACGTCGCCGCGGGCCGGCAATCGCCCCTCCTCGAACGCGATCACGTGCCATTTTTCAGAGGGGGCGGGCACCGTCGTGTGGGCGCCCTCGCTGTCGCGCAGGATGGACAGCAGTTCGCCGGGTTGAAGCAGGAATTCGGGTCTCCGGGGGCGTCCGAGCGCCGCGTGCGCTTGTGCAAAGGTTTCGTAAATCAGCAGGCCGCCGGGCGCCACGGCGGCCTTGAGGGCGGGAAAGAGCGCGCGCCAGAGATAGTTGGTGACGATGACGGCGTCGAAGCGGCGGTCCGGCAGCGGCCAGGGCGCCACCTCCAGGTCGGCCACCAGGGTATGGGCGACGCCGGCCAGCGGCGCGAGGAGGGCGGGGTCGCGGTCGAGCGCCGTGACCGAGTGGCCCGCGCGGGCGAGCCAGTGCACGTGGCGGCCGTGGCCGCAGGCGACGTCCAGCACCCGCGCGCCGGGCGGCAGGAGGGGCGTCCAGCGCACGATCCAGTCGGACGGCGGCGCGACGGCGGGAGGGGTTGTCGAGGAGACGTCCATGGCCTCACTCTACGAGGTACTGGCGCGCGGCGCCCGTGGAAAATGCTGGGTTTATATACAGAAATGTCGCGCGGTGATCCGCGACTTCGCTCCTAGAATCAGGTCATGGCCACGAACAAGGGCGCCACGGGCGCCAAATCCAAGCAAGCCGGCGAGTACGCCGAGGGTTCCATCCGCGTCCTGAAGGGGCTGGAGCCGGTCAAGCAGCGTCCGGGCATGTACACCCGCACCGACAACCCGCTGCACATCGTCCAGGAAGTCATCGACAACGCGGCCGACGAGGCCCTGGCCGGGTTCGGCAAGCGCATCGCCGTCACGCTGCACGCCGACGGCTCGGTCACGGTCGACGACGACGGCCGCGGCATCCCGTTCGGGCTGCATCCCGAGGAGCAGGTGCCGGTCATCGAGATCGTCTACACCCGGCTGCACGCCGGCGGCAAGTTCGACAAGGGCAGCGGCGGGGCCTACAGCTTCTCCGGCGGCCTGCACGGCGTGGGCGTCAGCGTCACCAACGCGCTCGCGAAGCAGCTCGAGGTGTCGGTGTTCCGCGAAGGCCAGCTCGCCTCGCTCACGTTCTCCGGCGGCGACGTCACGGTGCCGCTGGAGGTGCGCAAGCTCACGTCCAGCGAGCGCCGGCACGGCACGCGCGTGCGCGTCTGGCCCGATGCGCGCTACTTCGAAAGCGCCGAGCTGCCGCGCGGCGAGCTGGTGCACCTGCTGCGCAGCAAGGCGGTGCTGATGCCCGGCGTCATCGTGTCGCTCACCATCGAGAAGACGGGCAAGGAACCGGAAGTACTCACCTGGACGTACCAGGGCGGCCTGCGCGACTACCTGCAGCAGACGCTCACCGCCGAGCCCGTGGTGCCGCTGTTCGAGGGCGAGCGTTTCGCCGGGTCCAACGAATCCGAGAACTTCGCCGAGGGCGAGGGCGCCACCTGGTGCGTTGCGTTCACCGACGACGGCGCGGCCGTGCGCGAGAGCTATGTCAACCTCATTCCCACGGTCGCGGGCGGCACGCACGAGTCGGGCCTGAAGGACGGGCTGTTCACCGCGGTCAAGAGCTTCATCGAGCTGCATGGCCTGATGCCCAAGGGCGTCAAGCTGATGCCCGAGGACGTGTTCTCGCGCGCCAGCTTCGTGCTGTCGGCCAAGGTGCTCGACCCGCAGTTCCAGGGCCAGATCAAGGAGCGTCTCAACAGCCGCGACGCGCTGCGCCTGGTCTCCGCCTACACCAAGCCCGCGCTGGAGCTGTGGCTGCACCAGCACGTGGAGTACGGCCGCAAGCTGGCCGAGCTGGTCATCCGCCAGGCGCAGGCGCGCCAGAAGGCCGGCCAGAAGGTGGAGAAGCGCAAGGGCTCCGGCGTGGCCGTGCTGCCCGGCAAGCTCACCGATTGCGAGAGCCGCGATCTCTCGCTCAACGAGGTCTTCCTCGTCGAGGGCGACTCCGCCGGCGGCTCGGCCAAGATGGGCCGCGACAAGGAGACCCAGGCCATCCTGCCGTTGCGCGGCAAGGTGCTCAACACCTGGGAGGTGGAGCGCGACCGCCTGTTCGCCAACAACGAGATCCACGACATCGCGGTGGCCATCGGCGTCGATCCGCACGGCCCCAACGACACGCCCGATTTCTCCGGGCTGCGCTACGGCAAGGTCTGCATCCTGTCGGACGCCGACGTCGACGGCTCGCACATCCAGGTGCTGCTGCTCACGCTGTTCTTCCGCCACTTCCCGCAGCTGGTGGCGCGCGGCCATGTGTATGTCGCCAAGCCGCCGCTGTACCGAATCGACGCACCCGCGCGCGGCCGCAAGCCCGCGGCCAAGATCTATGCGCTCGATGAAGGCGAGCTCGAGGCCACGCTCGACAAGCTGCGCAAGGAAGGCGCGCGCGAGAACTCATGGACGATCAGCCGCTTCAAGGGCCTGGGCGAGATGAACGCCGAGCAGCTGTGGGACACCACGCTCAATCCCGAGACTCGCCGGCTGCTGCGCGTCGCGCTGGGCCAGCTCGATCTCGTGCAGACCGAAGGCTCGTTCACGCGCCTGATGGGCAAGGGCGAGGCGCATGCGCGACGCGAGCTGATGGAGCTGCGCGGGGATGCCGTCGAGATAGACATTTAGCCTCCACGCGCGCTCCCGCTTGCGCTGCGCCGTCTCATCGGCCGGGCCCTCGAATCATCTGCTTACATAACCACTGCCTCGGTGGCGGGAACCTGCGACGCCGGATCGCCACTTACCCAGGCAGGGCGGCAAAAGCGTGCGGAAATCCCGCGTTCATCGGGGATTGCGTGATGTGCGTTTTTGCGATCCTTCCCATAATCCACGCTCCGTGGCCCGGCTCGCCGTCGAGCAGCCCCCGTCGCCACACTTCGATCCGCCCACGCGCCATCTTTCCCGATGACTTCCCGTGACCTTGCCGAGAGTGCTCATCTGCGGATCCGTCCGACGATGCTGTCCGATCTCGACTTCGTCGTGTCGGTGGAGCACGACGCGCGCAACCTCACGTTCATCACGCCGTGGGAGCGAACGCAGCACGAGGGCGCGATCCGGTTTCCCGATTCGCGCCACTTCATCGTGGAGGCCGGCGATGCCTGGGAACAGGTCGGCTTCGTGATCCTGCAGGGCTGCCGCAACCCGAACCGCTCGGTGGAGCTCAAGCGCATCGTGCTGCAGACCCAGGGCCGGGGCCTCGGGCGCGCGTGCGTGCGCCTGCTCAAGCAACTGGCCTTCCGCGACCTGCGCGCGCACCGCTTCTGGCTGGACGTGCGCTCGCTCAACGCGCGCGCGCTGCGTCTGTACGCGGGCGAGGGCTTCGTCGAGGAAGGCCGCCTGCGCGAGTGCCTGCGCGTGGGCATCGACGACGCGGCCGGCTGGGAAAGCCTGGTGGTGATGTCGATGCTGGCTCGCGAATACGACAGGCGCGTCGATGCCGGCCTCGAGGCCGCTTTCGCGAGGCCGCCGGCATGACCCGGCGCTCGTTGCTCAACGTCGTCACCGCGGTCATCCTCGTCGCGGGTTCGATGGCGGCCTGCGACGCCGTGCCCGGCGCGCGCCCGCTGGCCCGGACATCGGCGTCCGCGCCTGCGCCGTCCCCGCTCGCCGGCACCGATGCCGCCGGCACCGATGTCGTCGCGCCCATCGTCCCGGTGGCGGGCAAGCCGGTGCTGTGGGGCTACGTCGATGGCGCGGGCGTGGCGCACTTCGCCGCCAGCCAGATCGACTCGCGCTACGAGCAGGTGCTGCGCGAGACCGAAGGGCCGCGCGTGCCGGGCAAGACCCAAGGCACTGATGGCCTGCTGACCTGGCTTGAGATCTCGCCCGACGTCAAGGCGCTGCAGCCCGTGCTCGACGAGGCGGCGAAGTCCACGGGGATCGACGAGGCCTTGCTCAAGGCCGTCATCACCGTCGAATCCAACTACAACGTGCGCGCCGTGTCGCCCCGCGGCGCCGTGGGCCTGATGCAGCTGACGCCGGTGACGGCCGACCGCTACGGCACCAGGGAGGAGCGCCAGGTGCCTGCGGCCCAGCGCATGCTCGACGCGCGCACCAACGTCTTCACCGGCGCCCGCATGCTGGCCGACCTCACGCGCCGCTACGGCGGCATCGACATCGCGCTGGCGGCCTGGAACGCCGGCGAGGGCAGCGTGCGCAAGGCCGGAGGCCAGATGCCCGACATCGCCGAGACCGAGGCCCATGTGCACATGGTGCTGGAACTCTACTGGGCGCTGCTGCAACGCAAGCTGCCACGCCAGGCGCACGGCGTCGAAGTGGTGTCCTGCGCGCCCACGGTCTGCGCGCGCTGAGCGCCGAGGCCCTCGCAGCCGGATTTCCTTGAGAGAGTTGTGGGGTCGGAGCCGGACGCCGGCCCGCCAGCACCGACAATGCGCCCTTGCGGGCCGCCTGACGGGTGGGCCCCGGCGATCAAAGGAACTCCGGTTTGACCATGGAACAGACTCCCCTCGCGTTCAGCGGCGGCGATGACGGCGGCGACGCGCTGACCCTCGCCCACTACGCCGAACGCGCCTATCTCGAATACGCGCTGAGCGTCGTCAAGGGCCGCGCGCTGCCCGACGTCTCCGACGGCTGCAAGCCCGTGCAGCGCCGCATCCTCTATGCGATGCACCGCATGGGCCTGTCGTTCACCAACGCCGCGCCCACGGGCCCGAAGGCGCGCAAGAGCGCCAAGGTGGTGGGCGACGTGCTGGGCAACTTCCACCCGCACGGCGACACCGCCGCCTACGACGCGCTGGTGCGCATGGCGCAGGACTTCAGCCTGCGCTATCCGCTCATCGACGGCCAGGGCAACTTCGGCAGCCGCGACGGCGACGGCGCCGCGGCGATGCGCTACACCGAGGCGCGCCTGAACCCGATCGCGCGCCTGCTGCTCGACGAGATCGACGAGGGCACCGTCACGTTCATGCCGAACTACGACGGCACGACGGAGGAGCCCAAGCTGCTCCCGGCACGCCTGCCGTTCGTGCTGCTCAATGGCGCCAGCGGCATCGCCGTGGGCCTGGCCACCGAAGTGCCCAGCCACAACCTGCGCGAGGTGGCCGACGCGGCCATCGCGCTGATCCGCAACGACAAGCTCACCGACGACGAGCTCTACGCCGCGATCCCCGGCCCCGACTTCCCCGGCGGCGGCCAGATCATCAGCAGCGAAAGCGACATCCGCGACGCCTATGCCACCGGCCGCGGCAGCCTCAAGGTGCGCGCGCGCTGGAAGATCGAGGATCTCGCACGCGGCCAGTGGCAGCTGATCGTCACCGAGCTGCCCCCGGGCGCGAGCACGCAGCGCGTGCTGGAGGAGATCGAGGAGCTCACCAACCCGAAGGTCAAGGCCGGCAAGAAGGCGCTCAGCGCGGAGCAGCTGCAACTGAAGGCCAGCATCCTCGCGGTGCTCGATGGCGCGCGCGACGAGTCCAACCGCGAGGCGCCGGTGCGCCTGGTGTTCGAGCCCAAGAGCCGCACGATCGCGCCGCAGGAACTGGTCAACGCGCTGCTGGCGCACACCAGCCTGGAGAGCTCCGCGTCGATCAACCTCACGATGATCGGCGGCGATGGCCGGCCCACGCTCAAGAGCCTGCGCCAGATCCTCGTCGAGTGGGTGGCGTTCCGCCAGCACACCGTCAAGCTGCGCACCGAGCACCGCCTTTCCAACGTGCTGGCGCGCATCCACATCCTCGAGGGCCGGCAGCTCGTGCTGCTCAACATCGACGAGGTGATCCGCATCATCCGCGAGAGCGACGAGCCCAAGCCCGCGCTGATCGAAGCCTTCGGCCTCAGCGAGATCCAGGCCGACGACATCCTCGACATCCGCCTGCGCCAGCTGGCGCGCCTCGAGGCGATCAAGATCGAGAAGGAACTGGCCGAGAAACGCGAGGACCAGCGCAAGCTCGAGGACATCCTTTCCAGTCCCACCGCGCTCAAGCGCACGGTCATCAAGGAGATCGAGGCCGACGCGAAGGCGCACGGCGACGATCGCCGCACGCTGATCCAGGCCGAGAAGCGCGCCGTCGCCGAGGTCAAGATCGTCGACGAGCCGGTGACGGTGGTGGTGAGCCTCAAGGGCTGGGTCCGCGCGATGAAGGGCCAGGGCCACGACGCCGCGGGCTTCGCGTTCAAGTCGGGCGACGGCCTGTACGGCACCTTCGAATGCCGCTCGGTCGACACGCTTCTGGTGTTCGGCAGCAACCAGGGCGGCACGGGCCGCGTCTACACGGTGGCCGTGGGCGCTCTGCCAGGCGCGCGTGGCGATGGCACGCCCATCACCACGCTGATCGAGCTGGAGTCCGGCACGCAGCCGTTGCATTACTTCGCCGCGTCGGCCGACGCCACGCTGCTGCTGGCCAACACCGGCGGCTTCGGCCTGCTGGCCAAGGTGGGCGACATGACCAGCCGCCAGAGGGGCGGAAAGAGCTTTCTCAGCGTCGCTGATGCGGATCGGATGTTGCCGCCGGTGCCGGTGCAGCCCGCGCACACGCAGGTGGCCTGCCTCAGCCTGAGCTCGCGCCTGCTCGTCTTCCCGCTCGACGAACTCAAGCTGCAGTCCAACGGCGGCAAGGGCCTCACGCTGATGGACGTCGACGCCAAGGATCCGCTGGTCTCCATCGCCACCTGCGCCAACGCCGTCAAGGTGCTGGGCACGGGCCGCGGCGGCAAGGCCAAGGAGGAAGACCTCAAGGGCGCGGCGCTCGCCTCGCACGCGGGCAAGCGCGCGCGCAAGGGCAAGGCGATCGACGCGGCCATCAAGGGCCAGCGCGTGATCGCCGCCTGAGCCCGCCGGCTGCCTCACCAACGAAAACGCCCGGCATGCCGGGCGTTCTTTCATGCGGAGGCGCTCAGACGCGGCGGCGGCGCGCCATCCATCCCATCAGGCCCAGGCCGGCCAGCAGCATGGCCATGTTGCCGGGTTCGGGCACGCTGGTCACGAAACCGTCGAAGGTGACTTCGCTCAGGAAGACCCAAGGTCCCGGCTGATTCTTCAGGGTGATGGTGACGCTGTTGCCGACGATGTCGAGGCCGTTCAGCTTGATGGCTTCCGGGCCAGGGAAGAAGTTGGCGTAGTTGCTGTTGTCGTGGCTCGTGCCATTGACGATGACGGCATCGGGGGCCGTGACGCCACCGACGTTGGAGTCGTCGACGTACAGCGTGATGCTGTCGATCGTCACCGTGCTGCCGAAATGGAAGGTGATCGTGGGGCTGATGTCCTTCCAGCCCACGTACTCGCCCGTGCCTTGCGAGTTGGAGACCGCGTCCCACGGCTGCGTGGCGATCACGCCGTCGGTCAGCGCGCCGGTGCCGCCGGACAGGAAGCTGCCGTCACGGTGGCGGTGGCCCACCCCGTCGTAGGTGGCGTCCCAGTAGTTGTAGGTGCCTTTTGCCGCCTGGCCATCGCCATTGGGCATGTCGTAGCTGGTGACGGTCAGCGGATCGGCGTGGGCGGCCGCGGCGAAGAACGCCAGGGCGGCGAGTGCCGACAGGAATAACGGTGCAATGCGGCGGAACATGGGATCCTCGGGGGCACGTGCTCGGTGTGAGCGGGGCTCTTGCTGAAAATACTAGGGCCGGCCAGCGGGCACCACAAGAGTGAAAGTTCACATTCCGCGCGCGCGGCGCCGAAAACCCCCCGATTTGGGTGAGCCCGGAGCGGGCTTGCGGGCGCCGGCGCCACGCTCAGGCGCGCAGCCAGTCCCTGAACTCGGCCCAGTTGTAGGTCATCTGCGCCGCGAGCCGGCCCGCGGCGCCCCAGACCCGATCGAGCCCGTAGTCGGCGAAGGCCGGCGGGATCGGCGTGCCGGCCGCGATCGCGTCGGCCAGCAGTTCGCCGGCCGCCGTCGTTGGCCCCACGCCGTGACCGCCGAAGCCCAGCGCGTGCCAGCAACCATCGGGCAGGCGACCGATCTGCACCATCTGGTGCCGCGCGTAGCTCATCATGCCGCCCCACGCGTAGTCCACCTTCACGTCGCGCAGCTCGGGATAGACCTTCAGCAGGTCGCGCTTGAGAAGCCGCGCGATCGGCTCGGCGCCGCGATCGAGGATGGAGATGCGGCCGCCCCACAGGATGCGGGTGTCGGGCAGCGCGCGGTAGTAGTCGAACGAGAAGCGCGTGTCGTAGATCGCGGCCTTGCCGGGAATCGAACCGGCGAGTGCGTCGCCCAGCGGCTCGGTGGCCATCACGTAGGTGGCGATGGGCAGCATGGCGCGCTCCAGCGGCGCCGACAGCCCGCGCAGGTAGCCGCCGCCGGCGATGACGACGTGGCGCGCGTGCACGCTGGCGCCCTCGACGTGCACCTCGTGCCCGCCGCCTGGGGTGCGCGGCGGCACGATGCGCGTCACGCGCGAGCGCTCGAAGATGCGGCCGCCCTCGCGCTCGATGGCCGCGGCCAGCCCGCGCGCGTACTTCAGCGGGTGGAAGTGGAACGCGTCGGGCTCCAGCAGGCCGCCCGCATAACGTTGCGAGCGCGTGTAGGCGCCCAGCTCGTCGTGCGACAGCAGGCGCCAGTGCACGTCGTATTCGCGCGCCATGAATTCCTGGCGCCGACGCAGGATCGCGTCGTCGTCGAACCAGTTGGCCAGCACCACGCCGCCCTCGATGGCGTCGCAGGCGATGGCGTACTGCGCGATGCGGCGGCGGATGGTGTCGACGGCGTCGCGCGTGAGGCCGTACAGCGCACGCGCGCCGCCGCGGCCCTGGTCGGCCAGCAGTTGCGCGTTGTCGAGGCTGAAGCCGCCGAAGACGAAGCCGCCGTTGCGGCCAGAGGCCCCGTGGCCCACCGTCTCGCCCTCGAGGATCACCACGTCGCGCACGCCGCGCTCGATCAGGCCGATCGCCGTGGCCAGGCCGGCGAAGCCGCCGCCGATCACGCACACGTGCGCGTCCAGGCGCCCGCGCAGCGCGGGACGCGCCGGCGCGGGGCCGGCGCTCGCGGCGTAGTAGGTGCCGGGATTCACGCGCGTCGGAAGCTCAGCGAGCCGACCTCATCGCCACGCGTAGCGTCCAGGCGAGCAGCAGCGCCAGGATCACGTACATCGCGCAGCTCCACACCGCGAACGGGATGTGCAGCACCGACACGGCCGCGTCGGCGCACGACGCGTAGGCGATGAAGAGCTGCGGCAGCAGGCGATCGAGCTGCAGCGCGCTGGTGATGCGCTCGGCCAGGCTCAGGTCGCACGAGCTCTCGTTGACGGCGTGCAACTGCTGCCACAGCGCCGACGCGATGCCGCTGAACGTGCCCAGCAGGGCCAGCCCGATCGCGATGCGGCGCGCCAGGCCCGGCAGCGCGGCGGCCAGCAGCGCCAGCACGCCCACCACGATGTAGATGAAGCGCTGCAGCACGCACCACGGGCAGGGCTGCATGTCGAACGCGTACTGGGCGAGCGCGGCCAGCGCTACCGAGCCGAGCGCGAGCACGCCGACGGCCACCAGCACCTGCGGAAGGCGGATGCGAATCCTCACGCTTGCAGCTCCGCGATCAGCTCGATCTCCACGCACGCGCCCATCGGGATCTGCGCCACGCCGAACGCGCTGCGGGCGTGCTTGCCGGCGTCGCCGAAGACCTCGCCCAGCAGCTCGGAGCAGCCGTTGGTCACCAGGTGCTGCTCGGTGAACGTGGAGGTGCTGTTGACCAGGCTCATCACCTTGACGATGCGCTTGACGCGCGAGAGGTCGCCGCCGGCCGCGGCCTGCAGCGTGCCCATCAGGTCGATGGCGATGGCGCGCGCGGCGGCCTTGCCTTCCTCCGTGGTCATCGTCAGGCCCAGCTGGCCCACCCAGGGCTTGCCGTCCTTCTTGGCGATGTGGCCCGAGATGAACACGAGCGAGCCGGTCTGCACGAAGGGCAGGTAGGCGGCGGCGGGAATCGCGAGCGGCGGGAGCTCGATCGAGAGGGCTTTGAGGCGGGCGGCGATCGTCATGGGGTTCTCCGTGCGGGCCGGCCCGCCACCGTCCGGATGCGGTGGCGCGGGGTGGCCCGATGATGGGCACGGATGCTACACGCGTGGGCTTTCACCCGTCCCCGGCCGGGGTGGCGAACGGCGGCCGGGTGGGGCCGAGCGGCGGATTGCTCAATCCGCGGCCAGCCAGGGCGCCAGCGCCACCCGCCCCGGCGGCGTCAGCTCCAGCGCGCGCTCGCCGGCGATGCGCCGCAGCCAGCCGCGTTCGATGAAGTGCGCCAGCAGCCCGCTGGCCAGCCGGCCGGCAAGGTGGTCGCGCCGTTCCGACCAGTCCAGGCACGGGTAGGCGATGCGTCGAGACGGGCTCGCGTGCAGGGCCGTGGCGTCGAAACCGAGGCGGGCGAGGGCGGCCACGCCGTCCTCGGTCAGCGCATAGCCGTCGGCTGCCGCCACCAGGCCGCCCTGCGCGAGCAGGCGATCGAGCAGGGCCACGCCGTGGCGGCCCGCCAGGTGGCCGTAGCAGCAGCGCGCCTCGCGCAGCCGCAGCCGCGCCGGCGCCGACCACGTGCGGTCGTGCGACGATCGCTCGGCCACCATGGCCAGCGCCTCCAGCGCGTGCGCCACGTCGGCGTCGGCGATGCGGAAGTAGCGGTGCCGGCCGCGCGGCTCGCACACCAGCAGCCCGGCGTCGACCAGCTTGACCAGGTGGGCGCTGGCCGTGGCCGCGCCCACCGACGCCGTGCGCGCGAGCTCGCCCGCGCTGGCGTACTCGCCCGACAGCAGGAACGCCAGCATGCGGGCGCGCGACGGGTCGGCCACTAGCGCCGCCACGCGGGCGAGGCGCGGCTCGTGCGGGGCGTCGGAGGGCGGGGGCGCGGGGCGGCGCGTCGGGGTCATGGAGGCAGTGTCGGGCGTCGGTCGCATCACTGTAGTCCGGTCGGAGCGGGGCCGTGCGATGGGGGAGATGGCGGTGAGCCTGGAGTCTGGCGGCGCGGCGTGGCTCGATGCTTCGTCGCGTGGCGAAGCGTGTGGCGTTCGGGGCGCTCGGGGCGTTCGCGGCGCGGCGCGGCATCGGCGGATGAAATGGCGGCTTTCGCTCGGGGCAGCGCGGCCGCAGCCGTCCTAGCATGAGGCGATGGATGACGCGTTCCCTTCAACTCCCTCCGGCGCCGGTGCCTGGTGGCGCGCGGCCGCGGTGCTGGCCTGGGTCGCGGGTGTCGCGCTGCAGTTGCAGCAGCCGGCGCTGTGGCCCGGCGAGGCCTATCCGCTGCTGCTCGCGGCGGCCTTGGGTGGCCTGCTCCTGGCAGGGCGGCTGCGCGGGCGCCTGCCGTTGCGCTCCGGATTCGCGCTGGCCCTGGCGGCGGCCGGCTTCGCCTTCGCGGGCTGGCGCGCGGACGCGCGTCTCGCGGATGCGCTCGCGCCCGAGTGGGAGGGCTGCGACATCGAGGTGGTGGGCGTCGTCGACGAGATGCCGCAGCTGGCCGACGACGGCGAGCACTTCGCCTTCGTGATCGAGTCGGCCCGGGCGGCCGGCATGACGCCGCGCGAGCTGAAGCGGGTGCAGGCCCTGGACAGCGCCGCGGGGCGGCCGCTGGCGCCGGCTGTGGTGGCCGCGGAGCAGGGCGCTGCCCAGGCCCGGGCGGCGGCGGCCGATGAGGGCGACGCCACCACCGCGTCGCCCGCTCCCGGCGCGGCGGGCGCGGGCGCGGGCGCGCCGGTCGTGCCGTCGCGTGTCTGGCTCTCGTGGAGCCGCAACCAGCGCGACGACCGTGCCGTCGCCCAGGCGCCCGCGCCGCTGCGCGCGGGCCAGCGTTGGCGCCTGCCGGTACGCCTGAAGCGACCGCACGGCGCGATGAACCCCGATGGCTTCGACGCTGAGCTGTGGCTGTTCGACCAGGGGCTGCGCGCCACGGGCACCGTGCGCGGCAACGGGCAGTTGCTGGACGAGTCGTGGGCGCCGATCGAGAACGCGCGGCAGTGGGTGCGCGACCGCCTGTTGCTCAGCGGCGCGGGCGCCGGCGCGCCGGACGCGGCGACCACTGGCGCGCTCGCGGCGCTGGCCGTGGGCGACCAGGCGGCCATAGCCGGCCCGGGCTGGGAGGTGTTCCGCAACACCGGCGTGGCCCACCTCATGAGCATCTCGGGCCTGCACATCACCATGCTGGGCTGGCTGGGCGGCGCGGCCATCGGCGCGCTGTGGCGGCGCTCGGAGCGCGCCGCGTTGTGGCTGCCCACGCCCGCGGCGGCGCGCTGGGGCGGCGTGGGCGTGGCCTGGCTGTACGCCTTGCTGGCCGGCTGGGGCGTGCCGGCGCAGCGCACGGTGGTGATGCTGGCGGCCACCGCGTCGCTGCGCGGCGCGGGGCTAGCCTGGCCGGCCTCGCTGGTGGCGCTGGCCGCCATGGTGCCCGTCACCCTGCTCGATCCCTGGGCCTTGCTGCAGCCGGGGTTCTGGCTGTCGTTCGCGGCGGTGGGATTGCTGATGGTGTCGGAGCCCGCGCGCGTGGTGCTGGACGCGCCCGGGCTCGCGCGCTCGGGCGCACCGGCGCGGGACGCGCACGCGGGCGGACTTGCCGATGCGCCGGCCGGCGATCCCGGGCCCGAATCGCGCAGCGTCGCGGGCTTCGCGCCCTTGCCGGCGTTCGCCACCCCGACCGGGCGCGGCCTCGACATCGCGCGCCGCCTTGCCCGCCGCCTGGCCGCCGAACTGCGAGGCGGCGTCCGCGCCCAGGTCGTGGCGAGCATCGGCCTGGCGCCGCTGACGCTGGTCGCGTTCCAGCAGGTCTCGCTGGTGGGCCTGCTGTCCAACCTGGTGGCCGAGCCCTGGGTGACGCTGGTCGTCACGCCGCTGGCCCTGCTGGGCATCGCGTTGCCGCCGCTCTGGCAACTGGCGGCGTTCGCGTTGAAGCCCTTGCTGTGGCTGCTGGCCTCGCTCGCCCGCTGGCCACTCGCGAGCGTGCACGTGGCCACGCCGCCGGCCTGGGCGCTGGTGGCCGGGCTGGCCGGCGGCGCGGTGCTGATGCCGCCCTTGCCCTGGCGCGTGCGGTTGCTGGCGGCCACGACGCTGCTGCCCCTGCTGTGGCCTTTCGTCGCGCGCCCCGCGCCAGGACGTTTCGAGCTGGTGGCCGCGGACGTCGGCCAGGGCACGGCCGTGCTCGTGCGCACCCATGCGCACCTGTTGCTGTTCGACACCGGCCCGCGCTTCGGCGACGACAACGACGCCGGCCGGCGACTGCTGCTGCCGCTGCTGCAGGCGCGCGGCGAGCCGCGCGTGGACGTGCTGATGCTGAGCCACGCCGATGCCGACCACGTGGGCGGCGCACAGTCGCTCATCGATCGCCTGCCGGTGCTCGCGCTGCGCAGCTCGCTGGCGGCCGACAACCCGCTGCGCGCCAACGCGTTGCCGCACACCGCGTGCGAGGCCGGGCAGGGCTGGGCCTGGGACGGCGTGCGCTTCGACATCCTTCATCCTTTCGCAAGCGACTATCGCCCCGGCGCGAAGACCAACGCGCTCAGCTGCGTGCTCCGGGTCGTCGACGAGCGCGGCGTCGGCGCGCTCCTGACCGGCGACGTCGAGGCGCCCGGCGAGGCCGGGCTGGTGGCCCGTTCGCGGGCCGCACCCGCGGCCACGCTGCGCAGCGACGTGCTGGTGGTGCCCCACCACGGCAGCCGTACCTCGTCCACCGACGCCTTCCTGGACGCGGTGCGGCCGCGGGTGGCGGTGATCCAGGTCGGCTACCGCAGCCGCTACGGTCACCCGGCGCCCGAGGTGGTCGCGCGCTATGCGGCGCACGGCATTCCCGTCGTGCGCAGCGACCATTGCGGCGCCTGGCTGTGGGACGGCGGCGCCACGCATTGCATGCGGACGCTGCGGCGGCGCTACTGGCAGTGGCGGGGCGTCGATGAACCGCTAACGCCCGCCTGGGCCGGGCCGGCGCCCGACCCTTGAAGGCCTGGCCGCCGGCGGCGCGGGCCGTCCCGGCCAGACGGTACCGGCTACCGCAGGCCGTCCGGGCCGGACGGTACCGCTCGCCACGGCCCGCGCGCTTCCGGGGCGCGCGGCCTTGCCCTGGTGCGGCCGGCAGGCGGGCCGGCTCAATCTGGTGCGCGACAGTGCGCCCTCGGCCGCCGTCATTGCACGACGGCGGTGCGTCGCCGATACTGGTCCGGCAGGGACGCCGTCGAAACGGCTTCCCGGACGCTCAACGATGCGCTCAGTCGGGGGCAACGGCGGCCGGCGGACGCTGGTTCGGTTGTTGCTATGCATTCATTCGGAACGCCGCGCGGCGCGGCGCCGCACCAGGGAGCCCCAGCTCGCCATGAACTCGCCTTTCGATGAGATGCACGCCGCGGGCAACGCGGTGCGCGAGCACTACCAGGACTACGCGCATTGGCTGGCCCAGCAGCCGGCCGACCTGATGCGCGATCGCCGGAACGAAGCCGAACTGATCTTCCGGCGCGTCGGCATCACGTTCGCGGTGTATGGCGACAAGGACGCCGGCGAGGGCACCGAGCGCCTGATCCCGTTCGACCAGATCCCGCGCATCATCCCGTCGCACGAGTGGCGCGACATGGAAAAAGGCCTGGCCCAGCGGGTGCTGGCGCTCAACCGGTTCATCCACGACGTCTACCACGACCAGGAGATCCTGAAGGCCGGCATCGTGCCGCGCGACCAGGTGGTCAACAACGCGCAGTTCCGTCCCGAGATGATCGGCGTCAACGTGCCGGGCGACGTGTACTCGCACATCGCGGGCGTCGACATCGTGCGCGCCGGCAACGCCGACGGCAGCGGCAGCTACTACGTGCTCGAGGACAACCTGCGCGTGCCCAGCGGCGTGTCCTACATGCTCGAGAACCGCAAGATGATGATGCGGCTGTTCCCGGAGCTGTTCTCCCTGCACGCCGTGGCGCCGGTGGCGCACTACCCCGACCTGCTGCTGGAAACCCTGCGCAGCGTCGCGCCGGGCGGCAGCAACGACCCGACGGTGGTCGTGCTCACGCCCGGCATGTACAACTCGGCCTACTTCGAGCACGCGTTCCTCGCGCAGCAGATGGGCGTCGAGCTGGTCGAGGGGCAGGATCTGTTCGTCAAGGACGACTTCGTCTACATGCGCACCACGCAAGGCCCCAAGCGCGTGGACGTCATCTACCGCCGGCTCGACGACGACTTCATGGATCCCGAGGTGTTCCGCAAGGACTCCACGCTGGGCTGCGCGGGCCTGCTGCGCGCCTACAAGGCCGGCAACGTCACGCTGTCCAACGCGATCGGCACCGGCGTGGGCGACGACAAGTCGATCTATCCGTACGTGCCGAAGATGATCGAGTTCTACCTCGGCGAGAAACCCATCCTCAACAACGTGCCCACCTACCAGTGCCGCGACCCGAAGGAGCTGTCGTACGTGCTGGCCAACCTGCCCGAGCTGGTGGTCAAGGAGGTGCACGGCGCCGGCGGCTACGGCATGCTGGTGGGGCCGGCGGCCACCAGGGCCGAGGTCGAGGCCTTCCGCCAGGTGCTCGTCGCCAATCCCGGCAACTACATTGCCCAGCCCACGCTGAGCCTGTCCACCTGCCCCACCTACGTCGAGTCGGGCGTCGCGCCGCGCCACATCGACCTGCGCCCCTACGTGCTGTCCGGCAAGGAGGTGCAGATGGTGCCCGGCGGCCTCACGCGCGTCGCGCTCAAGGAGGGCTCGCTGGTCGTCAACAGCAGCCAGGGCGGCGGCACCAAGGACACCTGGGTGCTGGAGGCCAATCCGCAGCACCAGGTGCCGCCCCCCATCGCGTCGCGCTCGCAGACGCAGTCGCAAACCTGATCGGCCGAAGGAGACCAGCCAAGATGCTTTCCCGCACCGCCGACCACCTGTTCTGGATGTCGCGCTACATGGAGCGCGCCGAGAACACCGCGCGCATGCTCGACGTCAACTACCAGACCGCGCTGCTGCCGCAATCCGACGCCGTCGCCGAGCTGGGCTGGCGTGGCCTGCTGGCCATCAGCGAGCTCACGGGCGACTACGTCAAGCGCTACGGCGCGATCAAGCCGGCCAGGCTGATGGAATTCATGGTGGCCGACGAGGAGAACCCGTCGTCCATCGTCAGCTGCCTGCGCGCCGCGCGCGAGAACGCGCGCGCCGTGCGCGGCACCCTCACCACCGAGGTGTGGGAGACCACCAACCAGACCTGGCTCGAATTCAACAAGCTGCTGGCCAGCGGCGAGCTCAGGCGCGACCCGGCCAACGTCTTCGAGTGGGTCAAGTTCCGCTCGCACCTGTCGCGCGGCGTGGTGGTGGGCACCATGCTGCAGGACGAGGCCTTCCACTTCGTGCGCATCGGCTCGTTCCTTGAGCGTGCCGACAACACGGCCCGCATGCTGGACGTGAAGTTCCACGACGTGGACAGCGACTTCTACGGCCAGGCCGACGACCGCGACAACGAGTACGAGTTCTACCACTGGTCGGCCATCCTGCGCTCGGTGTCCGGCTTCGAGGTCTATCGCAAGGTCTACCGCAACGTGATCCAGCCCGAGAAGGTGGCCGAGCTGCTGATCCTGCGCGCCGACATGCCGCGCTCGCTGGCCCACTGCATGAACCGCATGAGCAGCAACCTGCGCAGCGTGGCCAACGCCAATTCCGGCGACACGCTGCGGCGCGCCGGCCGCCTCGAGGCCGACCTGCGCTACGGCCGCATCGACGAGATCCTGTCCACCGGACTCCACGCATTCCTGACACAGTTTCTTGCCAACGTGGGCGAGCTGGGGGTCGGCATCAGCAAGGATTTCCTCGTCACCCAGTGACGCGCGCGGCGCGCCGCCGAAGCCGTCGCGCCGCCTCTGATCCATCCCGTCGCCACTTCCGGCGCGCGGGCTTGTCATTTCCCGGGAGCCCTCCTTGGCCATCCATGTCGCCCTGAGCCACGTCACGCACTACAAGTACGATCGGCTCGTCTCGCTCGGACCGCAGATCGTCCGCCTGCGGCCCGCGCCGCACTGCCGCACGCCCATCCTCTCGTACTCGCTCAAGATCGAGCCCGCCGACCACTTCATCAACTGGCAGCAGGATCCGTTCTCCAACTACCTCGCCCGCCTGGTGTTCCCGGAGAAGACGCGCGAGTTCAAGGTGACGGTCGATCTCGTCGCCGAGATGGCGGTCTACAACCCGTTCGACTTCTTCCTGGAGGAGAGCGCCGAGAAGTTCCCGTTCAAGTACGACGAGGCGCTGGCCACCGAGCTCGCGCCGTACACGGTCGTCGAAGAACAGGGGCCGGCCTTCGACGCGTTCGTCGCCAGCATCCCGCTCGAGCCCAAGGCGACGATGGACTTCATGGTCTATCTCAACCAGCGGCTGCAGGGCGACATCCGCTACCTGATCCGCATGGAGCCCGGCGTGCAGACGCCCGAGGAGACGCTCACGCTCGCCTCCGGCTCGTGCCGCGACTCCGGCTGGCTCATGGTGCAGGTGCTGCGCAAGCTGGGCCTTGCCGCGCGCTTCGTCTCGGGCTACCTGATCCAGCTCGCGCCCGACCAGAAGGCACTCGACGGCCCCAGCGGCACCGAGATCGACTTCACCGACCTGCACGCCTGGTGCGAGGTCTACCTGCCCGGCGCCGGCTGGATCGGCTTCGACCCGACCTCGGGCCTGCTGGCCGGCGAGGGCCACATCCCGCTCGCCTGCACGCCGCAGCCGTCCAGCGCGGCGCCGATCTCCGGCGGCGTCGACGAGTCGGAGGTCGAGTTCAGCCACACGATGGGCGTCACCCGCATCTGGGAATCGCCGCGCGTCACGCTGCCCTACTCCGAGGAGCAGTGGCAGGCCGTGCTCGCGCTCGGCGACCAGGTCGACGCACGGCTGGTGGCCGGCGACGTGCGCCTGACGATGGGCGGCGAGCCCACCTTCGTCTCCATCGACGACCGCGACGGCGCCGAATGGAACACCGACGCGCTGGGCCCCACCAAGCGCATGCGCGCCCAGGAACTGGTGCTGCGGCTGCGCGACCACTACGGCGCCGGCGGCTTCCTGCACTACGGCCAGGGCAAGTGGTACCCGGGCGAGCAGTTGCCGCGCTGGGCGCTGTCCATCTGCTGGCGCGCCGACGGCCAGCCGTGCTGGTCCGATCCGGCGCTGTTCGCCGACGAGCGCGTGCCGCAGCACTACACGGCCGCCGATGCGCAGCGCTTCGGCACCACGCTGGCGCGCAGGCTGGGCCTCGTCGACACCACGGTGCAGGCCGGCTTCGAGGACACCTTCTACTACCTGTGGCGCGAGCGCCAGTTGCCCATCAACGTCGATCCGTTCGACGCGCGCCTTTCCGACGAGCTGGAGCGCAATCGCCTGCGCCGCGTCTATTCGCAGGGCCTCGAGGCGCCGGTGGGCTACGTGCTGCCGCTGCGCCGCGAGCCCGGCCCGGGCCTGGTGGGTGGCCGCTGGGTCACCGGCCCGTGGCATTTCCGCGGCGAGCGCATGTACCTGATCCCGGGCGACTCGCCGATGGGCTATCGGCTTCCGCTCGACTCGCTCGCCTGGGTGCGCGACAACGAGTATCCGTTCATGATCGAGCGCGATCCGATGGACGCGCGTGGGGCCTTGCCCACGTCGTTCCCGGTCGCCGGCGCCGTGCCCTCGGCGCCGCAGGGTGTGTTTGGCGCGAAGGGCGCGGTCGGAGCAGCCGGGGCCGGCGCGCCGATCGCGCCGCAATCCGCGGCCGATGCAAAGGCGGTGCCCACGCGCATCGTCGGCGGCGTCACGCCCGGCACGAGCTCGGGCGTCGCCGCCGCGCTGGCCGCCAACCGGGCGGCCTCGGCCGCCACGAGCACGCAGCCGGCGCCGGTGGACGACCGCGTCCCGGGCAAGTTCGAGTCGGCCACCTGGGTCACCCGGTCGGCCCTTTGCGTGGAGGTACGCGATCCACGCCGCGCCAACGGCCCGAAGGCGGAGCGCGTCGGCTCGCCCAGCGGCGTGATGTACGTGTTCATGCCGCCGCTGGAGCGCCTGGAGGACTACCTCGAGCTGCTGGCCGCCGTCGAGGCCACCTGCCGGGAGCTCGGCACGAAGATCGTGCTGGAAGGCTACCCGCCGCCGCGCGACCCGCGCCTGAAGATGCTGCAGGTCACGCCCGATCCGGGCGTCATCGAGGTCAACATCCATCCCGCGTTCAACTGGCACGAGCTGGTCGAGCACACCGAGTTCCTGTACGAGGCCGCGCGGCTGTCGCGCCTGTCGAGCGAGAAGTTCCTGATCGACGGCAAGCACACCGGCACCGGCGGCGGCAACCACTTCGTGCTGGGCGGCGCCACGCCGTCCGACTCGCCGTTCCTGCGCCGGCCCGACGTGCTGGGCAGCCTGCTCGCCTACTGGCACAACCACCCGTCGCTCAGCTACCTGTTCTCGGGCCTGTTCATCGGCCCCACCAGCCAGGCGCCGCGCATCGACGAGGCGCGCAACGACCAGCTCTACGAACTGGAGATCGCGCTGGCCGAGATCGCGCGGGCCACGCGCGAACGCGGCGATACGGTGCCGCCGTGGCTGGTCGACCGCAGCCTGCGCAACATCCTGGTCGATGCCACCGGCAACACGCACCGCAGCGAGTTCTGCATCGACAAGCTCTACTCGCCCGACTCGTCCACCGGCCGCCTGGGCCTGCTGGAGCTGCGCGCGTTCGAGATGCCGCCGCACGCCCGCATGAGCGTCGTGCAGCAACTGCTGCTGCGTGCGCTGGTGGCGCGCTTCTGGGCCAGCCCCTACCACCAGCCCCTGGTGCGCTGGGGCACCGAGCTGCACGACCGCTTCCTGCTGCCGCACTTCGTCCAGAGCGACTTCGACGACGTGCTCGAAGAGATGAACGAGGCCGGCATGGCCTTCGATCCGGCCTGGTTCGCGCCGCACCTGGAGTTCCGCTTCCCCAAGGTGGGCGAGTTCGCGTCCAGCGGCGTGCACGTGACGCTGCGCAACGCGCTGGAGCCGTGGCACGTGATGGGCGAGGAGGGCAGCGCCGGCGGCACGGTGCGCTACGTCGACTCGTCGCTGGAACGCATCGAGCTGAAGGTGACGGGCCTCGTCGACTCGCGCCACGTGCTCACGGTCAACGGCCAGCCGGTGCCGCTGCAGCCCACGGGCCGCGTCGGCGAATTCGTGGGCGGCGTGCGCTACCGCGCGTGGCTGCCACCGTCGGGCCTGCATCCCACGATTCCCGTGCAGGCGCCGCTCACGGTCGACCTGGTGGACCTGTGGTCGCAGCGTTCGCTGGGGGGTTGCCAGTACCATGTGGCGCATCCGGGCGGTCGCAACTATGCAACGCTTCCGGTCAATGCGTACGAGGCGGAGAGCCGCCGGCTGGCCCGTTTCTTCGCGCTGGGCCACACACCTGGGAAAATGACGGTTTCGCGACCCCGGCGAAGCCAGGAATTCCCGTTCACCCTGGACTTGCGTAGAAACCGCTAGTCCTTGTCGAAAGGCGGCTCCGGCCGCCTTTCTCTTGCCATCGATGCCCACCAACGTCCAGACCAGCTTCCTGCCAGACGACGCCCCCGAGGCCTCCGCGCTCGCGCGGGCCGCGGCGTTGCGCGGCACGCCGGGCAGCTTCGACGAGCTGCACGGGCTGGTCGCCGAGGCGGCCGCCGCCGGCCACGAGCTGGCTCCCGCCTGGCGCGCCTTCTTCGACGCCGCCGGCTCCGAAGGCTGGGTCGACCTGGCGCAGACCAAGGCGCGCATCCAGCGCCGCGTGCAGGACGACGGCGTCACCTACAACGTCTATGCCGAGGGCGCCGCCGCCGCGAACGCGTGGCCGCTGGAGCCGCTGCCCTTCCTCATTGACACCGCGGCCTGGGCGGCCATCGAGAAGGGCGTGACCCAGCGCGCGCGCCTGCTCGACGCGGTGCTGGCCGACGTCTACGGCGGCCGCAGCCTGCTCGACGAAGGCCTGCTGCCGGCGTCGCTGGTGCTCGCGCACCCGCAGTACCTGCGCGCGATGCACGGCTGCCGGCCCGCCGGCGGCGTGCACCTGCACGTGGCCGCGTTCGACCTGGCACGCGGCCCGGGCGGCGACTGGCGCGTGGTGAGCCAGCGCACGCAGGCGCCGTCGGGGCTCGGCTACCTGCTGCAGAACCGCCTGATCATCTCGCAGCAGTTTCCCGCCGCCTTCCGCGACCTGCACGTGCAGCGCGTGGCCGCCGGCTTCCTCGGGCTGCTGCAGGGCCTGCAGCGCCTCAGCCCCGAGGGCGACGACGCCCGCGTGGTGCTGCTGACGCCGGGCCCGCACAACGAGACCTATTTCGAGCACGCCTTCCTCTCGCGCTACCTCGGCGTGACGCTGGTGGAGGGCGGCGACCTCACCGTGCGCGGCGAGCGCCTGTTCCTGAAGACGCTGCACGGACTCGAGCCGGTGCACGTGCTGCTGCGCCGCGTCGACGACGAGTACCTCGACCCTCTGGAGCTGCGCGGCGATTCGGCGCTGGGCGTGCCGGGCCTGCTGGGCGTGATCCGCGCCGGCCAGGTGGTGGTCGCCAACGCGCCGGGCGCCGGCTTCCTCGAGAGCCCGGGCCTGGCCGCGTTCTGGCCCGCCGTGTCGCGCCGCCTGCTGGGCGAGGAACTGCTGCTGCCGTCCACCACGAGCTGGTGGTGCGGCGAGGACAGCGTCTGGGAGGCGCAGCGCGAGCGCCTGGCCGACTTCGTGGTCGCGCCCACGTTCCCCACCAGCGCCACCACCGAGGGCTTCGCGCCGCACGGCGTGGCCGAGCTCTCCGCCGGGGCGCGCGAGGCCCTGCTGGCCGACATCGACGCGCGTCCGGCCGCCTACACGCTGCAGGCGCGCGTTCGGCCGTCCGAGATCCCGGTGTGGAACGACGACGCGCTGGAGCCGCGCGCGGCGCTGGTGCGGGTCTACGCGATGACCGACGGGCGCGGCGGCTGGCACGTGATGCCGGGCGCGCTCACCCGCGTGGCCACGCGGCGCGACGCGGCGCAGGACGCGTGGCTGTCGATGCAGCACGGCAGCGTCAGCGTCGACACCTGGGTGCTCACCGAAGGCCAGGTCGACGCCACCACGCTGCTGCCCAGGCCGCTCAGCGCGTCCGACCTCGCGCGCACCCGCCGCACCGTCACCAGCCGCGCGGCCGAGAACCTGTACTGGCTGGGCCGCTACACGGAGCGCGCCGACAACAGCGTGCGCCTGGCGCGCATCACGCTGGAGTCGCTGAGCAACGCCAACCCGGTGATGCTGGACGCGCTGGGGCGGCTCGCGCTGCGCAACGGCCTGATCGGCGGCGGCGTGCCGCTGCCCACGCAGTCGGTGCGCGTGTTCGAGCGCTCGCTGGTGCACACGATGGCCGATCCGTCGGCCATGAGCGTGGCGTTCAACCTGCGCGCGCTGCGCAACTGCGCCCAGGCGCTGCGCGAGCGCCTGTCGGTGGAGCACTGGAAGCTGATCGACGCGGTGGGCCGCGACTTCGAGGAGCGCTTCGCCGCGATCCTGCAGCCGCGCGCCGCCGGCTCCGGAACGAGCGCCGGCGCGCACGCGGTGGAGTCGGTGAGCGACGTGCAGGTGCTGCTGCAGCGCGCGGCCACGCAGCTGGCCGCCATCACCGGCGCGCAGGCCGACCGCATGACGCGTGACGACGGCTGGCGCCTGCTGAGCGTGGGCCGCCAGACCGAGCGCCTGGACTTCCTCACGCAGGCGCTGATGCTGGGCCTGCAGCTCGATCTTCCGTCGCGCGACGATGGCTTCGCGCTGCTGCTGGGCCTGTTCGACTCCACCATCACCTATCGCGCGCAGTTCCAGGCGCGGCGCGAGCTGCCGCCGCTTCTGCACCTGCTGGTGCTGGAACTGGACAACCCGCGCTCGCTCGCGGGCGTGGCGCGCACGCTGCGCGACCGCGTCACGCGCCTCGCGCGCCACGAGGCACGCTGGGTGCAGCGCGTCCTGGGTGAGCTGCCGGCGCCCGACGAATGGTCGCTGGAAGCCTTGTGCGCGCAGGACGAGGACGGCCGTCACGCGATGCTGCTGTCGTCGCTGAAGACCCTCAGCGAGCGCACGCAGGCGCTGTCGGCCGAGGTGGGGCGACGGCTGTTCTCGCACGTCGGTCCGGGCGATCACACGGTGTGGCAATGAACGATGATTTTGAAGCTCCGCTGAGCTGGCAATTGCAGTGGCAGCCGCAGGCGCAGGCGCAGCCGGTCGCGCAGCTGCCCGACGGCGAGCAGCAGGAACAGGCGCAATCGCAGTCCCAGTCCCAGTCGCAATCGCAGACCCAGGGCATCGACACCGACGATCCCGAACCGCGCGTCGAAGCGGACGACGCCTACGAGCACGACGCCGAACGCGACCTCGCGGCCGAGACCATGGACGCGCCGGCCGTGCGCTGGCTGCGCGTACGCCACGAGACGAGCTACCGCTACGACTCCGAGGTTGAAGGCGCGCACCATCTCGCGCACCTGCGCCCGCGCGACACCGCCACGCAGCAGGTGCGCGCCTGGTCGCTGGTCGTGTCCCCGCATCCCGACGCCGGCGTGGACCTGGCCAGCGGCATCCGCGAGACCGTCGATCCGTGGGGCAACGCGCGCCAGGTGTTCGCGCACTCGCAGGTGCACGACGAGCTCGACGTCATCTCCGCGTTCGAAGCCGGCGTCAGCGCCCAGGCGTTGCCCGAGCCCGGCACCAGCCAACCGTGGCGCGAGGTCGCGCGCGACCTGCGCCTGGACGCGGGCGCGAGCCCTCACGCCGCGCACGCGACCGATTCCACGGAGGAACGCCGCGCCGAGCGCGCGGCCTTCGAGGCCGCCGAGTTCGCGCTCGACTCCGCGCTCGCGCCCCGCGCCCGCGCGCTGGCCGAGTGGGCGCAACCTGCCGCCGAAGCGAACACGGGCATCGTCGAGCTGGCGATGGCGCTGATGCACCAGATCCACGAGGAGTTCGAGTACCTGCCGCAGAGCACGTCGGTCACCACCGGCGCGCTGGAGGCGCTGGCGTTGCGCCATGGCGTCTGCCAGGACTTCGCCCACGTGCTCATCGGCGCCTGCCGCTCGCTGGGCCTGGCCGCGCGCTACGTCAGCGGCTACCTGCTCACCCAGCCGCCACCGGGCAAGCCGCGCCTGGTCGGCGCCGACGCCTCGCACGCATGGGCCGCGGTGTGGTGCCCGCCGCACGGCTGGCTGGCGCTGGATCCCACCAACGACGTGGTCGTCGGCCAGGATCACGTCACGCTGGCCTGGGGACGCGACTACGCCGACGTGGCGCCGCTGCGAGGCGTCATTCGCGGCGGCTCCGGCAACGTGCCGCGGGTCGGCGTGACGGTCGAGCCGTTGTGACGCGCTATCCCACTCGCATAAGGCATGCGCCGACACGCGAGACACAAGGGTGGCGCTTGAGATGACTTCAGATCTTTGCCGATCTTGCGGAGCGGTGGCGTCGTACTCCGGTGATGTCGTCTCCAGCACGCTTCGCGCTGGCCGCTGTGACGCGTGCGGACGGCGCGTCCCTGGCCAGCCTTTCGCACGCGCAACAGCGGCCAGCACGAAGCGTCACCCGCACCGATCTGCCGTCAAGCCTCAGCCGCGCTCTACACGGTTGCGCCCCAAGGTCTTCGCCTGGTAGCACAGCTTGTCCGCCCGCTCCAGCGTCTGCGCCACCGTCTCTCCACGCAGGTGCTCGGTGAGCCCGGCGGAGAACGACACGGGCAGGGCGATGCCGTGCAGTTCCAGCGGATTGGCGTGGAAGTGCTCGCGCAGGCGTTCCAGCGAGATCGTTGCCATGCCGATGGGCGTGTTGGGCAGCAGCAGCACGAACTCCTCGCCGCCCCAGCGCGCCAGCACGTCGGTGCGGCGGATCAGCGCGTGGGCGTGGCGGCTCAGCGCGCGCAGCACCTCGTCGCCGATGGCGTGGCCGTGGGCGTCGTTGACGTTCTTGAAGTGATCCAGGTCGATCAGCGCCACGCACCAGTCCTGCTCGGTGCGGTCGAGCCGCATGCGCTCGTTCTCCAGCAGCTCCTGCATGTGGCGGCGGTTCACCAGGCCGGTGAGGTCGTCGTGCGTGGCCAGCCGGTGGATGTGGGCCAGCGCGGCCTCGAGCTCCAGCTTCTGGCGCCGCACGCGGTCGCGCATGCGGTGCAGGCGCATCGTGAGCATGCCCACGCCGGCCACCATGATGCACAGCATGATGAAGTACACCACCTCGCCGCCCAGCGGGTAGCGGTCGGGGTCGCGCTGCGAGCTGATCCCCATCACGAGGCCGAAGATGGCCAGCACGTAGATGCCCACCCAGACGATCTGGCGGCTGCCGAGCCCGAACATGCCGAACATCAGGATGACGGCCAGGATCAGCCCCACGATCATGTGCGCGCTGCCCGCGAACGAGTAGGCCCAGGCGGCGCACAGCACCGCGTAGAGCATCTGCGGGATGGTCAGCGACGGGTCGGCGAACTGCTTGTTGAGCCCGGTGCGGATCACGATCACCACGGCCAGCATGCCGGCCAGCGACGCGGCCGACCACCACCACAGCGGGCCGTCGTCGGCGAGCCCGAACGCCGCCGCGACATGCAGCACGAACACGCAGAGGAACAGCAGCATGCACGCCAGCCACGCTTGCGCGATGCGCAATCGCTGATGGCGGTCGGTGGTGAAGAAAGCGTCGGACAACGCCCGCAGCGAAGCCATGTCCTGTCGAGGAACCGGATTGTTCTGGTGACGACAGACTAACGGAGTTTTGCCGGGGCTGGCACCGAAAAGGTGCTCAAAATCACCTGAAGTTGCAGGTTTCTCTGGCGGCGAAGCGTCGGGCGACGGCGGGCCGCGCCATGGAAAACGCCCGCGCGGGGCGGGCGTCAGAGGGCGTGCGGCGGGCCGCCGGCCCGCGTGCTCACATGCCGGCGTAGTTCGGACCGCCGCCGCCTTCCGGCGTCACCCACACGATGTTCTGGGTGGGATCCTTGATGTCGCAGGTCTTGCAGTGCACGCAGTTCTGGGCGTTGATCTGCAGGCGGTCGGTGTCGTCCGCGTTCTTCACGAACTCGTACACGCCGGCCGGGCAGTAGCGGCTCTCCGGGCCTGCGTACTTCGCCAGGTTGATGCTGACCGGGACGGCGTCGTCCTTCAGCGTCAGGTGGATGGGCTGGTCTTCCGCGTGGTTGGTGTTGCTGACGAAGACGGAGCTGAGGCGGTCGAAGGTGAGCTTGTTGTCGGGCTTCGGGTACGCGATCTTCGGCATCTGGTCGGCCGGCAGCAGCGACTCGTTGTCCTTCTTCGAGTTGTGCAGCGTCCACGGCGGGATGGGCATGCCCAGCTTGGGCAGCAGCCACTGCTCGATGCCGGTCATCAGGTTGCCGACCAGCTTGCCCTTCTTGAACCACAGCTTGAAGTTCTTCGTGCGCTGCAGCTCGGTGTGCAGCCAGCTCTTCTCGAAGGCCTCGGGGTAGGCGGCCAGTTCGTCGGACTGGCGGCCGGCCTGCAGCGCGGCGAACGCGGCCTCGGCGGCCAGCATGCCGGTCTTGATCGCGGCGTGGCTGCCCTTGATGCGCGACGCGTTGAGCATGCCGGCGTCGCAGCCCACCAGCGCGCCGCCCGGGAACACCAGCTTGGGCAGGCACTGCAGGCCGCCGTTGTTGATGGCGCGCGCGCCGTACGAGATGCGCTTGCCGCCCTCGATGTGCGCGCGGATGGACGGGTGCGTCTTCCAGCGCTGCATCTCCTCGAACGGGCTCATCCACGGATTCTTGTAGTCGAGGCCGATCACGAAGCCGAGGGTCACCTTGTTGCCCTCGAGGTGGTACAGGAAGCCGCCGCCGAAGGTGTCGTCCACCATAGGCCAGCCGGCGGTGTGCACCACGTGGCCCGGCTTGGCCTTGTCCGCCGGGATCTCCCACAGTTCCTTGATGCCGATGGCCCAGCTCTGGGCGTCGCGGCCGTCCAGCAGGTCGAACTTGGCGATGACCTGCTTGCCCAGGTGGCCGCGGGCGCCCTCGGCGAAGATCGTGTACTTGCCGTGCAGCTCCATGCCCAGCTGGAAGCCGTCGTGCGGCTCGCCGTTGCGGCCCACGCCCACGTTGCCGGTGGCCACGCCCTTGACGGCGCCCTTGTCGTCGTAGAGCACCTCGGCGGCCGCGAAGCCGGGGAAGATCTCCACGCCCAGCGCCTCGGCCTGGCCGGCCAGCCACTTGGTGACGTTGCCCAGGCTGATGACGTAGTTGCCCTCGTTGTGCATGCAGTCGGGGATCAGCCACGCCGGCGTCGACTTCGCGCCGGTCTCGGACAGGAACAGCACCTCGTCGCCGGTCACCGGCTGCGACAGCGGCGCGCCGTCGGCCTTCCAGTTCGGCAGCAGCTCGGTGATCGCGCGCGGATCCATCACGGCGCCGGACAGGATGTGCGCGCCGGGCTCCGAACCCTTCTCGAGCACGACCACCGATACCTCCTTGCCGGACTCGGCGGCGAGCTGCTTCAGGCGGATCGCGGTGGACAGTCCGGCGGGGCCGGCGCCGACGATCACCACGTCGTATTCCATCGCCTCGCGCGGGCCGTATTGAGCAATGAGTTCTTGCGGGGTCATGTGCAGGTTTCCTGGGAAAGATGAATGCCTGGGGCGCCAGCTGCGGGCCGATGGTCGTGCATTCTAAGGGCGGTGGGAAACAAAATAGCACGATCGTTCGATTTTTGTCCTGCGTGCTATGGTGGCACCCAACCAATCAGAGAGAACCATCATGGGAATGAAGATCGATTTGGCGGGCCGCGTGGCCTTCGTCACCGGCGCCTCCAGCGGACTGGGCGCGCAGTTCGCGAAGACGCTGGCCGAGTGCGGCGCGGGCGTCGTGCTGGCCGCGCGCCGCGTCGAGCGGCTGAAGACCCTGCGCGCCGAGATCGAGGCCGCCGGCGGCGACGCGCACGTCGTCGAGCTCGACGTCACCGATCCCGACAGCATCAAGGCCGCCGTCGCGCACGCCGAGACCGAGATGGGCGTCATCGACATCCTCATCAACAACTCCGGCGTGAGCACCACGCAGAAGCTCACCGACGTGACGCCCGAGGACTTCGACTACGTGTTCGACGTCAACGCCCGCGGCGCCTTCTTCGTGGCCCAGGAAGTGGCCCGCCGCATGATCGCGCGCGCCCGTGGCGCCGCGCCGGGCACGTATACGGGTGGCCGTATCGTCAACGTCGCCTCCATGGCCGGCCTGCGCCCGCTGTCGCAGATCGGCATCTACGCGATGAGCAAGGCCTCGGTCATCCACATGACCCGCGCGATGGCGCTGGAATGGGGCCGCTACGACATCAACGTCAACGCGCTGTGCCCCGGCTACATCGACACCGAGATCAACCACCACCACTGGGCCACCGAGTCGGGCCAGAAGCTGATCCAGATGACGCCGCGCAAGCGCATCGGCAAGCCGTCCGACCTCGACAGCGCGCTGCTGATGCTGTGCGCCAACGAGAGCCACTTCATCAACGGCGCCGTACTTCAAGCCGACGACGGCTTCGGTTTGTGACGACCCCCTCGCTCCTCCGGTCGCTGCCCCCCGAGGGGGAGCCCGGATTGGCTCGGTACGGTGTGGGCACACGATCCAGACCGCTGGCAGCTGGTCGCCAGCCACGGTCGAGTTGAATTTCGAGACGCACTTCCACCGCTCAGTTCAGCGAGCTTGCAAGACTTGTGCGGTCACACCGGTGCGCGGCGCACCGAGGTCGCTGGACCTGGTCTTCGAACAGTCCGGCTACACGCACACCAAGGGCAATCGCGAGCCTCTCGAATATGAGTTCCATGAGGACTCCTGCGCCATATGCCCGTGACGAAGGTGGGTGGAAAGTCTGCAGCTTGCAAGGGCGACGGACTCTCCCACTGGCAGCAGAAACCGACGTTCGAATCGAGGCGCGCTACGGCAATTTGAATCGGGCAACGGCGACGTTGAGACGATCACCCTGATCTTTCAGGCTTTCGGCTGCCGCAGCACTTTGCTCGACAAGCGCTGCGTTCTGCTGAGTCATGTGGTCGAGTTCATTGACCGCCGAATTGATCTGCTCGATACCAGTCGCTTGCGCCGACGCCGCAGCAGAAATCTCGCCAATGATGTCGCTGACTCGCTGTACCGAGCTGACGATCTCTTCCATTGTTCTTCCTGCGCCCTCGACCAAATGGGCGCCGACATCGATCTTTTCCACAGAGTCGCCGATCAGCGTCTTGATCTGCTTTGCTGCGTCTGCCGAACGCTGGGCAAGCGAGCGCACCTCCGCAGCCACCACCGCAAAGCCGCGCCCCTGCTCGCCGGCACGTGCCGCTTCGACCGCGGCGTTCAGAGCCAGGATGTTGGTCTGAAACGCGATGCCGTCGATGACGCCGATGATGTCGTTGATCTTGCGCGATGCGACAGTGATCTCTGACATCGTGTCGATGATCTCCTGAACGACGTCGCCACCTCGCGTAGCAATTGCGGCCGCACTTTGCGCCAACTGGTTCGCCTGCTGTGCGGACTCCGTGTTCTGGCGGATGTTGGCGGCCATCAGATGAACCGCCGACACCGTATGCTGCAGACTGCTCGACTGCTGTTCAGTGCGCAGCGACAGGTCCTGATTGCCCGAGGCGATCTCGGACGACGCCGTGGCGACGGAATCAATCCCGGAGCGCACGGTACTCACGAGTTCACGCAAGCCGGCCTGCATCTCACCGAGCGCGGTCAAGAGTCCCCCGACCTCGTCAGCACCGCCGCGCGCGATATTGCGCGTCAGATTTCCTGTGGCAACTTCGCGGGCACTACGAGCCGCACCTTCCAAGGGGCCCGCGATTCTGCGCGAGATCAGAAAAACCAAGGCAAACCCCAAAGCGACGGCCACGACAACAGCGGCACAAATCACGACGCGGGTTTGCGTGGCTGTCGTCGCCATTGCGAGCGACTGGAGACTGGCCTCGCGATCGTTGACCTTCAGGATCGCCGACAAGCTGTCATTCATGGCGTCGAAATGCTTGCGGTACTCGCCTTCCATGGCTTTGGCGCCGAAATCTCCAGTCAGCGACAGAACCTTCTCGTTGCCGGCGACATACTCCTGCCATCGCTGCTTGAATGACTCGTAAGCAGCCTTCTCCTCCGTCGAAGCAATGAGCGGTTCATAGACGCCACGCGTTTCATCGAATTTTGCTACGAGCCCGTGGACGCGCTCCTTGAGCGACTTCTGCTCGTCTTCGGAATCGGAGAGCATGTGCTCGTATTGCACCGCGCGCATCTCGAGCACAGTCGTCCTGAACACCGAAACGAGGCGCACCCGCGGCAGCGAGCTGGATGTCAGCGCCAGCCCCTGCGAACTCAGCCGATCGAGCTGAACGATGGCGAGGACGCCTACCAGTACCGTGAAGGCGAGCACAACGCTCAAGACGGCGAGCAGCTTCGTCCCGATACGGAGGTTGTCAAACCAATTGAACATACCGAGACCTCTTTGAACGTTCAGCCCCATGGGGCGATGGGCAATCAGCGCCGGAAGTTTCCCGCTCCGTCGATGATGCTGAAATCCGCGTACACGAGTCCGCCGTGACTCTCCGGCGAGTAGTGCACCTTCATTCCGCCTAGATCGAAAGACGACATTGATTCGAGCGCTTCGTAGAGGCTGTTCGAGGTTGGCTTCTTCCCGGCCCGGCGAAGCGCTTCGACGAGCACTTCGGCCGCGGCGTACCCTTCAATCATGGCTGGGCTCAGCGCGTCCTGTCCACGCGCACGAAGCATGGCCCGGGCATCGCGAATCATGGGAATCATCGCGTCATGCTCGCCGGGAAATACCTGCGTGACGACTACACCTCGCGCGTAGGGGCCCAGCTCGTGGACGAAGCCCATGGAGGCATTGTTCGAGAGGGTGACTATGGTCGCGTTGGATCCCGCCGCACGTAGTGCCTGCGTCGCCTTCACCACGGCTGTCCCGGTTCCCAATACGACGACGGCCTGCGCTTCGCTGGCGATCACTTGGGGGACGATGCCTTTGAAATCCGGCTTCGTCTTGTCGAAATCAGCAAGCAGTACCGCCTGGAGATGACTCTGCGCCAGGCCGCGCTCAACGCCGACGACCGTATCTGCGCCGAATGAATCAGCCGTTCTCAATACTGCTATCCGACTGATCCCCATGGAGGCGAGCCGCGGGATCGCCTGCTCAGCTTCCAATTGATACGTGCCTCGAACGTTGAACACGTATTTCTTCAGCGGGTGGGCCAGCACCATCGCGCCCGTCGATGGGGCGATCTCCGGAACGCCGAACTTGTCAAGCAGAGGCAAGATCGCCTCGTTTTGCGGCGTGCCACGCACCATGAACAGACCGATGACGCCGCGCTCCTCAATCAATGCGCGTGCATTGGCGGCCGCGAGCTTGGCGTCCCCCTTGTCGTCGAGCGAGATCAGCGTGATCTTCTGCCCGTTGACTCCACCGTTCGCGTTCACGTTGTCGATGAACAATTTCGCACCGGCATTGGATTCGCTCACGTTGATCGCGGAGTTCCCCGTCAGTCCTGTGGTCTGGCCTATCAGGATGTCGGCGCGGGCGGTCGTTGCCGTGAGTAGCAGAAATGAACCCCAGAGGGCGAGCTTTCGTATCACGAGAGTTCCAAAGAATCCGGGCCATGCTGCCCAGTGAATGAATTCGAGGGGTCGCCCAGATGAGGGCGACTTCCGAGCGGGCAAAGAGGCGCGCTGACCGACTTCTCTTTGCCGACTCGAGGCCATTGCGCCGTACGCGCCGAAGCGAGGTCAGCTGTTCTTGATGCGGTCGACCACAGCCTGCGCAAAAGACGATGTCGTGGCATTCCCGCCGAGGTCTCCGGTCCGGACCTTGTCGACATTGAGCGTCTCGATCAGCGCCTGGCGCAGGCGCAACGCCATGTCGTTCAATTTGCAGTGCCTCAACATCATTTCCGAGGCAAGCATCAGCGCGACGGGATTGGCTACGCCCTTGCCAGCGATGTCCGGGGCGGACCCGTGGACGGCCTCGAATATGGCGGCGTCAGCCCCGATATTGGCCCCCGGTGCCATGCCCAGGCCCCCGACCAGGCCAGCCACGAGATCCGACAGGATGTCTCCAAACAGATTCGTCGTGACCAGCATGTCGAACCGCCAAGGATCGAGCACGAGCTTCATCGCGCACGCGTCGATGATGACGGTATCGAGTTCGAAGCGCCCCTTGTACTCGCGCTCGTAGAGTTCGAGGGCGGTCTCCAGAAAGATGCCAGTCAGGGCCTTCATGATGTTGGCCTTGTGGACGATCGTTACCTTCTTGCGCCCGGTCGCCATGGCTTGCTCGAAGGCGAACTTGAGGAGCCTTCGGCTGCCTGCGCGAGTGTTGATGCCGGTGGCCATCGCCACTGCATGCGGATCGTCATCAATCTGCACGAAGTGTTCATGCCCGATGTAGAGCCCTTCGAGGTTCTCGCGCACGACGACAAGGTCGATGTTCTCGAAGCGGCCACCCGGAACGAGCGTGAGCGCCGGGCGCAGGTTCGCATAGAGCTTGAACTCCTCGCGCAGCCGGACGTTGGAGGACCGATAGCCTCCGCCGGAAGGCGTCGCCAGCGGTCCTTTGAGCGCGAGCCGGGTACGTCGGATGCTGTCCAGCGTCACCTGTGGCAACGGGTCGCCGTGAGCCGCCACTCCAGCCAGCCCCGCGGCGTGGCGATCCCATTCGAAAGGTGCACCCAGCGCGTCGAGGACGGCCAGCGTGGCATCGACAATTTCCGGCCCGATGCCGTCACCGGGGATGAGAGTGGCTTGAATTTGATTTGACATTTGGGTGTCCGAAAGATCGTGAAAATGCGGTGAGGGCCTGTCGTACCGATTGCCTGCAACGGCCGCGTTCGGCTGGGATGTACGCTTTAGCCAGAGATCGCGTGGGGTACAGAATCAGTGTTGGTTATTCGCAAGAGCGAATCACGGTTGGCTTGGCAAACTCGAGTCCAACCAGCATGTGCGCATAGAGATACGCATCTCGCACTTCGTCCTCAAGTTGATCCAGATCAACTGCGCCGTCTTCGCCACAGGGAACCGCGATCGTTGCGCCTTCGCGGCGGAGCGAAACGAAGCGAAGTTCGTAGGTGGACTTCTTTGTCTCAGCATGAAGCGATATGCGCAAAGGAATGCCCTCCAGCCTTCGTCGTGGCGTCATGTCATTCGTCCCGCTCCAACCGCGCCCAGCGTGTCTCAAGACCCCTGCTCCGGATCGCTGAGATGACTCGCCTGCCGAATGGCCTCGAATCGAATGCGAAATTCCTGGCGCAGCTGCTTGCGAAGCTCGGCGGTCGAGAAGCGACGCTGCTCATCCGCTGTTGACGGCCGCAAAGGCGGAACAGCTACGGGTTTGCGGTCGTCGTCGACCGCCACCATCGTGAAGAAGCAACTATTTGCGTGCCGCGTGTGCTGGGTGCGGATGTTCTCGGCCAATACCTTGATGCCGATTTCCATCGAAGAGGTTCCTGTGTGGTTGACAGCCGCCAGGAATGTCACCAACTCGCCCACGTGGATGGGCTCTCTGAACATGACCTGGTCCACGGAGAGCGTGACAACGTAGCGACCTGCGTATCGGCTCGCGCATGCATAGGCCACCTGATCCAGAAATTTCAGGATCGTCCCGCCGTGGACATTGCCCGCGAAGTTGGCCATGTCTGGCGTCATCAGTACCGTCATCGAAAGCTGGTGCACGGGCATGTCCATTTCAAACTCCTTGTTTCGACGGGATGCCGGGGGCCTCGGCGATCGACCTGTGAAAGACGAAAGCTTTCGATCGTCGGGGCCACGAACGTCAATGCATCAGCAGATGCGGCAGCCACAGCGACAGCGTGGGCCAGTAGGTGACCAGGATCAGGAAGCCGATCATCGTGAGCAGCCACGGCCAGACGGCCACCGTCAGCTCCGAGATGCCCATCTTGGTGA